>Ga0210398_10000129_pt1 | contig 94972 bp, 92 predicted proteins | sample IncBWC4OmetaG_FD_161047 | JGI IMG/M metagenome (GOLD analysis project Ga0210398, IMG submission 161047) | Forest soil microbial communities from Barre Woods Harvard Forest LTER site, Petersham, Massachusetts, United States - Inc-BW-C-4-O | ecosystem: Environmental > Terrestrial > Soil >... | reverse complement strand
GTTCGCATGGATCGTGAGAACTACGATTTCCTTCACGAGATCACAAAGGAAGAGGGGAGTGATTTGTCCAAGGCTGTTCGGGACATGGTGACTCGCGGAAGAATTCTGCTCGCTGTCGAGAGATACAGGAAGGGAGAGGCCTCGCTCGGTAGGGCTGCTGAGTTGGCGGGAGTGCCGGTCGGACAAATGATGACGATCCTGGTGGAATTCGGGGTCGAAAGCAGACTGGAGAAGGAAGACTATCTGCAGGGGCTTCAGAACTTGCAGAAGCTCTGGTAATCACTTCCCGCTTCAACCATCCGGCGCTGGTTGAAATGACAATTTTGACCGCGCATCCAGATAAAGTCGTCCCAGTTGCAGTAAGTTGCCACGAGGGGTGGCTTGATAGGATGGAGTGACCCCTTGAATTGGCACACTCGCGATGGGCACACTTTCCGGGGAGGAAACGCGAGTGGAGAGAAGAAAGCGATATTCCCGGAAGTTCCAGCGCATGGCTGTAGAGCGCATGAGGAGCTGCGAGAGCGTCGGAGAGTTGGCCAAGGAACTCGGGGTGACCCAGCGATGCCTCTACAAGTGGCGCACGAAGCTTGAGACGGTGGAAGCTGGTGAAGAAGCGTCGCGCCCGAGCACACACTCAAACGCCCATCGAAAGGAAGTCCTTCAGCTAAAGCGATTGCTCGCCGAGAAGGCGATGGAGGTGGATTTTTTAAAGGGTGCCTTGCAAAAAATCGAGGCTCGACGCCAGCGCAGCAGCGACTCTGGCGGGATGGCGATCGCTTTGATCTGCGGAAGGATGGTAGCTATCGCGGATTTGAGGATTTCTGCGTGCTGAACGGCCGGCGGACAGACGAGAAGTACCGCGGCAGCTACGAAACTTCCGTCATGAAACGCTTCGAGCAGTTCGCGAACTCTCCGCACGCAAACGAAGATCTCGAAAAGCTATTCACACTCATTGCCCTGAACTGCGCGTTGCGCAATGGCGATGCACATCTGAAAAACTTCGGAATTGTTTACAATGACGTACTCGGCGAAGCAAGGCTTGCGCCCGTCTACGACCTTGTCACGACTTCGGTGTACCTGGCTAAGGACAGCCTTGCACTCACGCTCAACGCAACAACTAGGTGGCCGAATGCCAGGGTGCTTCAGAGACTTGGAGAAACGCGGTTGGGGGGCCCGCCTGCGAGAGTCAAGAAGATCCTAGAGCGCATCGACACTGCGATTTCGGAGACGGCCGGAGAAGTTCGCACCTACGTAGGACAGTATCCTGATTTCGCTGAAATCGGAGAGAGAATGCTCGAAAGGTGGGACGAAGGGGCGGCTTTTTCGCTACGGACAGCGTAACCAAGTCGGCGGGTGGTTACGCGATGGAGCTGCGGTAACAGCTATACGTGGAATGAATGGGCTCGAAACTCGGTCGTTAGCTCTTGGATGGGCGCTCGACTCTTCTGTGCATCGTCAACCATGTTGACAATTTGAGCGAGAAGAGTTTCGCTACCCAACCGCTCTGTTCGCACAATGAGCGCGCCGGGCCCATTGATAGTTGCACCTATGACGCGGTCCCCTGGCTCCTTCTCCAATGGAATCAGTTCGCCCGTAATCATTGATTCATCTACGATACTCCGTCCTTCGAGCACGAAACCGTCCACGGGGATTTTCTCTCCGGGCATGACCCGGAGCCGGTCCCTCCGCCGAATTTGGTCCAACGCCACATCCTCCGCTGAACCGTCTTCACGGATCAAGCGACCAGTCTTGGGCGCAAGATTTAGAAACGCACGGGCGGCGGCACTCGTGTGCTCGCCCGCCTTTAACTCCGAAATTTGACCGAGCGAGACGATGTTCTCCGATGTGCAGCAGTCCGCAGAACATGCCCATGCCACCTTAGATTTTTGCGTGCGTTTCACGCCCATCAGAATGGCCCAAGCAACATCCAGGACAAAAAGCGCGACCACAAGATTGCCTAGTCTCATTGATAAAACACTCTGCGGAATTAGTTGAATAATGCCCCATAGGATGAAGGTCGCCGCGAGCAGTACATTTTTCAGGAATTCCTTCAGCTGAAAGCCCATCACCGACTGAACGAGCAAGAGCGCCGCTCCAGCGAGCAACAGGGATACTGCTGAAATCACACTGCCGGGCCATCGCGGGATGGTACCTATCCTCGCATCGTTGATCAGCAGGGCGCCCCCGAAAGCAACAGCTAAGACAACGAGGGTAATCGTCATACCGCGCAAGAAATGTTTCGGTTTGGACAATCGACCAGCTCCTGAACTAAATTTCAATTCATGGCTGCGTAGACCCTCTTCATCAAAGGTGAAATATTGTCTGAGGGCTACTTCTTTTCGTAATACTCCGCGTTCTTCTGAGTGAAGAAGGCCCACTTTTCAGGCAAATCCTCCAAAGCAAAAATCGCGGTCACCGGGCACACCGGCACGCAAGCACCGCAATCGATGCACTCGGTTGGATGGATGTATAGTTGCTCGGCCTCCGCGAACCCTACCTCGTCCTTTCTGGGATGGATACAATCCACGGGACACACGTCCACGCAGGCGGTGTCTTTCGTACCTATACAAGGTTCTGCGATAACGTAAGCCATCCTATTTTCTCCGCTCAGGTAATTCGAAACGCTGGACCAGTAACTTGTCGATGAATGCGACTATGAAAGCTCATCAGGACGCAACCTGACCCCTCGTACAAAGGTCGCATGTGGGAGCGTGTTCGGTAAAATCGCTGCTCCCCGGCAGTGCAAAGCAGTACCTGATACCCACCTCCCTGAGCCGCATCCCGACCGACGATAACCGAGGTCGAGGTGCATTCAGATCTGACCGATGCACGGTTCCCGCCGCGATCAGAGTTTCTGACGCCGGTTCCACTACGCTGAGATCGATGACATCGACCTCCGGTAATGTCTCAAAGAGTCTCACAACTGCCGCTTCGGTGTCGGCCATGGCTTGTTCAGCAAACATCACTTCTCTTTCGTACTTGGGGCAGTGACGGTCCCAGGGGTGGATGTCTCTCGCTCGCCATCGTATCTCTAGATGGCTGGACACGTTGTCCACGGTGAGTCCATCTTTCCGCGCCTCGCCGCGCAAATTGAGCGCCAGCGCCCGTCTAATACGACGGTGGAAGAGTCGGAGATTTAAATCACTAAGAATCGTTCTCAACGGCCGCCACATTATGATGACCTCCCTCTTGAAGTCGGAAAATCCAGAGAGAAAGACAAAACGCCTCGGGCATCCACGATACCTTCGAGATCTAGGCGTGACCCTCTCGACGCCTTCCCACGTACCACCGATCCGACGCGACCACAGCAAATCCCAAACCAGCTATTCCGAGAGCCCAGCGACCAAGAGCAAACTCGCTCACGGCTGCAATCGTGGCGGCTATGGAGAGCCCCAGCGGCGCAAGCGACCACCGATTCTCAATCGCATATAGGACCACCATAACGATAAGGGCGAAGAGCGCAACATATGAAGCGGTGCTCATTTTTCTTCCCCTGACGAGACTTCTTAACAGCCGTCATCATAGGCCTGTTCCCTATGAAGCCGGATCGACTGATAAGGGCCGCTCAAACAGCGACAGTGGCGGAAGTGGAAAAAACGTTGAGATTTCTCCGACATCAGTGTTATTCCCTCGTGCCATCGAAAGGCCCATCACCCATGACTTCTGCCCGGAATCGAACTTCACGAGTTCTTGAAAGCCGTTCATAGCCTCTGTGTTCTTCCCGAGCGCGAGATCAATCCAGGCCATCGCTGACCAAGCATCAACTGAATGGGGATTCATTTTCAGCGCCCGCTGCCAGGCATCTTTTGCCCTGCTTGGATCATTCAGCCACCAATAAGCCCAGCCGATTCCGCTTTGCATATCAGAGAAGCGTGGATCGAATTCAAGGCCTTTTTGCCATGCCAAAATCGCCTCCCTAGGTTTTCCGGAAACTAACAGGGCGCGGCCGAGCCCGTTGTACAACTGTGGATTCTGTGAATCGACGTTGGCGATTCCGTCGTTGAATATACGAGCCGCAATGGCGGCCTGTTCTGGGGAGCGTTGGTTGACGAGGTTCCAACCTGCACTCTCAATTTCTTCCAGATTGTGCTGCTTACGAACCTCCTTAGAACCACTACCCTCGCCGTCAAGAATTATGGGGAGCGAGGACTCTTGCGGGCTCGATGGTCGTGCCGTATGCGCGTCTTGCAGCACCTTTTGCATCTCTGATAGACGCTGATCCGTCTGACGTTGGTGCCGGTAGCTCTGCACGAGAAGTAAAACCATAACGAACGAAGCCGACACACTGACTATCAACCGCAACTGCTGCTTGAGAGATCGCTTCGTTTTCATCGTGGTCATTCTCCGTTGCGAGGCTCTACTGTGGACTGCCTACATTTCTGAAACCCCGGAAAGGATTCGTCTGCTTCCGGCCGGCCTGAGAGCCACTGGGCGTCATGGGAATCGGAGAATCGGGTGCGCTCATAAGGGTTGTGGAAGCGCTCCGGAATGATTGGTGGTTCGCAGCGAGGATTGTCAATAGCGCTGTTATCGCGAACACAATGGCCACGATGGCGATTGTGCATTTTTGCTCCTTCAGATTGTGTTGCCGCAGAAGCTGTTCTTTGGCAATTACATACATTTTCGTTACCTCCGTTGTGCTCGTTTAGGATGCACGCGATCACTTATACCTGCTCGCATCCGTGACATCTATCCGTTTGTACCGGCCAAACTTTCGAGTTTGAGCAGTAGAACCGGATAGAACCGTAGTCAGCTCGAAACGTAGAATGCGACCTCTCAACACGAATGGCCATCTCTCGAAGGAGGTTTCTCGTGAAGAACGTCCCTTCAAAACGCGACGGATCGGCGTTGAGATCGAGTCTGAAACTCAGGCTGAGAATCACTGCTTACGCCACTCTCTTGCTTGCGTTGATCTCAACCGTACTGATCTGGGCCACTGCAAAGGCTGCTCCCCAACAGAGTGCGACGCCAGCTTCAACTTCGGCGGCTCCGTCGCCGACTGCTGCGCCTAGTCAGCCCGCTCTTCCGTCTTATTTCTCAGGATTGAAAGCAGCAGATCCCACGGGAACGAACTACGGGGTATGGTCAACTCCCTCGGGCACGCCGAATGCCGACGGCAGTCCGGCTGGAGATGTCCCGAGTAAGCTCGGAATTGCTGATCTGTATGATCGAATTCTCCATAACCAGTATTCGATCAACATCATCTGGACTTTGCTTTCCGGCGCGCTCGTTTATTTCATGCAGTTGGGGTTTGCATTCCTCGAAGCCGGCTTCGCTCGCGCTAAGAACGCGAACCACACAATGGCCATGACGTTGATGGTTTTTATCATCGGTACGGCAGCCTATTGGGTGTACGGGTTTGCACTGGGTTGGGGAAACTGGTTCAACGGTCCTGCTGCACCTGGTTGGTATCCTTCACTCGGTCCCGGCTTATCCGTGTTGTCTCATGGATTGGGAATCGGCGCGCACGGGGATGGCACGTTCAAGTTCGGATTGTTGGGCACGGGAGGCTTTTTCCTAACCAAGGGTTTCCATGATGTCGGAGTACTGGCTCTGTTCTTCTTCATGTCGGTCTTCATGGAAACTGGCATCACTATTCCAACCGGCGCGATGTCGGAACGTTGGAACTGGGCCAATTTCTGTCTGTATTCGGCTTTCGCTCCGTTCATCTATTGCGTATTTGCCGGTTGGGTATGGGGAGGCGGTTGGCTGGCGCAAGGCGGAGTCAACTGGCACTTGGGCAACGGCGCTTGCGACTTTGCCGGGTCTGGAGTTGTCCACTGCGTAGGCGGCGTCATGGCTCTCGCTGGAGCGATCGTGATGGGCCCTCGCATTGGAAAATACGTCAACGGGAAACCCGTTCCAATCCCCGGTCACAACATTCCCTGGGTCGTGGCAGGCTCGCTACTTCTTGGTTTCGGCTGGCTTGGATTCAATCCCGGTTCGACGCTGGCGGGTACCGACCTGCGCATTACTTTCATCTACACGAACACAGTCGTCGCATCGGTCATCGCGTCGATCATTTCGATGATTGTATACAAGCTCGAGGCAGGCACTTGGGACCCCGGGATGATGTGCAACGGATTCCTGGCTGGTCTGGTTGCGATCACTGCACCCTGCGCGTTCGTCACTCCCATAGGAGCGTCGCTCATCGGCGTGGTGGCAGGTATCTTGGTCGTCTATAGCAGCACGATCGTCGAGAAAATGGGCGTGGACGATGTCGCCGGCGCAATCTCCGTACACGGGACGTGCGGCGCTTGGGGTGTATTGTCGGTCGGGCTATTTGCGAGTGGCGAATACGGCGCAGGCTACAATGGCATTGCTACTCCAGTTATCGGTCTCTTCTATGGTGGTGGCTCTGGTCAGTTGCTGATGCAGGCCATTGATCTGGCGGTTCTGGTGACATGGGCATTCGTCGTCATGTACGTCTGGATGAAGTTCAGCAACTTGATTATTCCGATCCGTCCGACCGAAGAAGAGGAGATCAAGGGTCTGGATGCAACACAGATGGGTGTGCTTGCCTATCCTGATTTCCAGCCCGCGCAAAAAGTGCCGGGGTTGACGAGCTAGTTCCGTCGCATTCTCACCGATAGTGACTCGGATGGGGAGTTATGGAGGGAACGGACGTTTACTCGATAATTGGGGAGGCAGGTTTTACACGTCTGGTGGCCGTACAGGCTCGACTCGGCGAAGATATACTATTTCAGGTTATTCCAAACCTTGGCTTGTAGGATTCGTCCTTGCAAACTCATCGGCAGCTTCGAGAGTAGCGGTTCCCCAGTCTGGCAGGAATGCATAGCGGTCTTCGATTTGGCCGATGATTCACGCTTCAAATCGGCCTTCGGAAACTCTTCCCTCAATTCACGAACAAGCAGGTCTTCGTCTTCACCCAATAAGACTGCGCAGAGTCCGTGCTCCGTGACGGCTGTGAGAATTGGGCCCAGATCTGAACCCGCAACCGTATAGCGAATATGAACTCCCTTACCACCACGTCGGTAGGCGGCCGGTGTCATTCCCAAACCTTTGTTCGTTCTCTCGTATAGGGCGCGACTAGAACCGTAACCCACCTCATAGCAGGCATTGATTATGGACCGACCCGCCCTGAGATACTGTTTGAAACGGGCGATCCGACGCGCATCACAAAATGCTTTTGGCGACAGGCCCACGATCTGTTTGAAAGTTTCTCGCAAGTGGTGCGGGCTGAGACCTGATACCTGCGATAGCGTGTTGAGATTCATCGTCTGGTCGAGATGTGTCTCGATGTAATCAAGCGTCGCTTTGATGCTCTTTTCGGCAGGGGTAAGTGGTGATCCGGGATGGCAACGAAGGCACGCCACGTAACCCTGGCGCTCGGCCTCAGCAGCGGTCAAAAAGATCAACGTATTTCGACGCTGCGGATTGCGCGCCGGGCATGAAGGACGGCAATAGATACCCGTGGTGACTGCCGCGTATACGAACTTGCCATCGTAGTGGCGATCTTTCTTCAGCACCGCGTCCCAAGCAGTGTTGGTTATCTCGGTCGTGCCTTCCGTCACAATCACGTCAGTGCCTCACATCGCGGATTCCGCGACAAGCATCGATAGTAGTCCGCGCGTTTCTGGTAGCCCACCTACCGAGAATCATACCTCCACGGTGATAAGAAAGGCATAAGGGCAGGAAGCGGCGGGAGGACGGGCAAAATCCAGCAGAACGCTCTCCCCGTTCGGCGGCGTGGTGTTAGCTGCGTTTGAAGTCGGCCTCGACAAATGGCGCGCCGTACTCATCAGGATTTCTCCTGTCCGGCTAGGAACACGGCTCTGGCATTTGTGCAGCAACAGGCTGATTTCCGCGCGGGGAGGCGCGGCTTTTTCGCTACGGACGGCCTGACCAAGTCGGCGTCGCTGCCGGTAGGTGGGTAAGCGTTAATCATCAGGATAATTTCCGAATGCGCTTTAGCCGCTTCGAGCGCCGGGGTCATTTTGCGCGCTTCCCGAATGGCAGGAGCATCGGGGTATGCTGCCGGTACTTCCTGTAGGCGTCCCCGAAGAAGGAGACCAGGTCGTGTTCTTCAAATTGAATGGCCACGAGGATGTAGCCCGTTGTGGCGACGGAAAATAACAGGTGTCCGTATGTCATGTTGGGGGTGGCCCAGAAGGCCACGAGGAATCCGAGATAGATTGGGTGTCGAACCTTCTGGTAGAGCATGGGGGTCTTGAATCCAATCGGCTCATAGGCCTGACCCCGCAGGTACAGTGCGACCTGCCGCAAGCCAAAGAGGTCAGCGTGGCTAACCATAAGAGTGCTCCCCAAAACCGTCAGCCAGCCAAGGCCGAAAAGAGCGAGAAGAATCCACTGCCCAGCGGCGTTCTGGACGTTCCACACAGTTCCCGTCATCGGTCGCCACTGCCAATAGAGCAAGTCCAGGCAGAGGCTGGCGAGCAGGACATACGTGCTGCGTTCGATGGGGTGGGGAACAAACTTCGTCCACACGCGCTTAAACCACACGCGCGCCATCACACTATGCTGGATCGCGAAGAGACTGAGCAAAAGCGCATCGATTCCCAGAGCCTCAACGGAAAAATCTCCCGCACCGGAATCGATGGATTTGGGAACAAAGAAGTTACCGACGAAGCCGATCGCGTAGAGAAACGTAACGAAGAAAATCAGGTATGCGACGATTCCATAAAGGAACGCTGCGATCCTGGCCATGGTGTCTGCCTCCCGAGCCGAAGTCGCGCTTGACCGTGGACACTGCCACTCCAACGAGATTTGGCCCGAATGCTATATCCGCATGATTCGGTAGTCAAGTTGGCTACCGCAAGCAGGACCACTGGTCCACGACAGCGCCTGTTCCTCCCTCCAGCACCAGCCCCGCGCGTCCGACGGCTGCCCCACCGTTCGCGCTTTTGAACCGTCGGAAACTTTCTCCTTCGATGATGGGGAATTCGATTCGGGAAGACCCGACTAATCGGAGCAGGCCAGCGCGTAAGTTCTTGTGAATCTTCGTCGTCCTTCAGTTCGTCCTTAAATGCTTCGATAATCGAGGCACTGGGAAACAGACTGCCATGGTTCGAAGGTGGCACAGCGGGTCGAATCGCGGCGCGAATCTTGTTGGAGGCACTGCGGACGGGTTTAGGGATGCCAGCTACGTACTCATCAACGTTTTTCGGATCCCTTTGCGTTTCGCCGCAGAACTGTGATCGCCGGACTTCTTCTTCAGGGGTTCATGCTCCGAAAAATTCCGCCTCAAGTCCATGCCGACACTACCGTGCGGCCGCTCGACGTGAAAAATGCCACACCTTTTTCGAATAGGGGTTACAAACGCCGCAGGCGGTAACCGCTCATCACGGATTGTTGCCTTGCGGAGCAGTCCCGGGAATCGCTATAGGCGTTTTGATGTCTTGAAGCTCCGGCGGAATGCCAAGAATGGCGTTCGTGTTCTGACCTACGGCGACCAACCAATTTCCCCTCCGCTTTTCCGAAACCAACGTCATCATCCCATAGCGCGGCTCACGCGGCGTGCCATCCGGGTTCTTATCTCCTTCAATTTTCCAACTCCAGTGAACGACCGCCATATCCGGTCGTAGGAACCGGGTGGTGGATTTGAGAAGGGTTATTGTGGAGTCTTTGAAGCGACCACTCAGCAAGCGTACGTGGAACGTTTCAAAGTCTGCCCTGCCATGCAGGTATGTCGTGGCAACCGTCACAAAATCGACGTCGTCCGCCATCATCTTAGCGAGGGCGTGGCCGTCGTGATTGTTGAACGCGTCGCAGAATTCCTGCGGGAGTTTGTTTACAGCGTCTTGCTCTGTTCTGGATTGGGCGAGGGTACTCGTGGCAGAGGCGAGAAGGAAAAATACCGAAGCGCTTAGGAGGTAATTCATTCGAATCTCCTTTCTAATTTCAACAGCGTTTCCGCATTGTACTACGAGCTTGCAGGTCGTTCATCGAGCGCTGAGGTCTCGGGGAGTCCTTTCGCGTGTCTTTCGGGCTGCCGGCGATACGGGAGTAAGAAATGCTAGAATCACTGCTCTGCGCAGAAAGTTTTCGAGCTCATTACTGACTTGGCCCTAAACGTCGCGGGAGCAATACGCCCGACGAGAGAAACGCGGATTAGCGGGAGGTCCGATATGGCGGCTAACCAACCCTCCGATTCACCCGCCAATGTACTGCTCAACCTCGTCGAGGGGCACCGTGTCACGGCAGTGATCTACGCGGCTGCGAGACTGGGAATCGCGGACCGTCTTTTGCAAAACCCTAAGAGCGTTTCAGATCTGGCGCACCTAACGGACACCCACGAGCGCTCGCTGCTCCGTCTCATGCGGGCGCTGGTCAAACTGGCGATCTGCACGGAAGCACCGGACGGAAAGTTCAAGCTCACGGAGATGGGAACCCTCTTGGCGGCCGATTCCGAGCGCTCGTTAAAGGCCTGGGTGTTCCTCGAGGGTAAGATCCTGAGAGCCAACTGGGGCGAGTTCATCGAGTCGATTCGCACCGGCAAGACCGCGGCCCAGTTGGCGGGACTCGGCGAAGAACGCTTTGAGGCGTTGGCGAAGACAAAGGACGCAGGATTGTTCAACGATGCCATGGTCGCCATGACGCGGATGGCTGTTCCGGCTGTGCTTTCGGCTTATAACTTCTCCGGGATCTCGACGTTAATGGATGTCGGCGGCGGACTGGGTGAACTGATGAGCGCGATCTTGAGAGAGTATCCCCAGATGCGCGGGATAGTTTTCGATTTGCCACACTGCGCAGAAGGCGCAAGGAAAAACCTCGCCGACGCAGGTGTAGGCAATCGATGCGAATTCATCGAGGGAAGTTTCTTTGAGTCGGTGCCAACCGGCGCCGATGCAATCGTAATGAAGAGCATCATCCACGACTGGAACGATGAGCGCTGCGTGCGTATTCTTCAGAACTGTCATCGCGCGCTGAGTCCCGGCGCGCGCTTGATGCTGATCGATAAAGTCATGCCCGAGAACCTCGAACCCGGCGCCCGCGATCTCTTTGTCGTTTTGGATGATCTAAACATGTTGCGGGGGCCGGGTGGATGCGAGCGGACTCCGAGTGAATTCCGCGCCGTACTAGAGAAAGGCGGTTTCAACATGCACCGAGTTGTTCCCACCGGCCGGTACAGCGTAATCGAGGCTGCCGCTGGGTGATCGCGGATGTTTTTCCCGGCTGCGAGCTGGGAGTGGCGATTGGGCCAACGTCGTTCAAGACGAATCTCTAGAGATAGTCGATGCTTCGAATTGCGACGAAATTGACGTGGTCAAGTTTGGTCGCTTCGCTGGTCGCGGGACTGTCCTTTGCGACATTGGTCTGCCATGGAACAGCAGGCGATAATTCGCACGCGGGTCCGGTGACCGGCGTCATTGACGCGCTCTCGTTCGAAGGCGGTAATTGACACTGCTCGGTTGCAAAGCAAGTGCTCTCCCAACTGAGCAACAATCCCGCACGGTGCAACCAACACACTCCCAATCACCTACAGCGAGTTCTTCAACTGGTCCAACTTCGAGTTTCGGTCCAAAAACAGCCGTTTCGGACGGGAGTTCGAGACCGAAGCCCCCTCACTCGACTGCTTGCATGTGAAACTCTACATTTGGCCGCTAGTCGAGGACCCGGCAGTGAGATAGTTCCTGCTCCAAAGACGCGGTTGATTTCTCCCTCGTTGCCCTGTCGAAATCGATCCTCTTCACTCGTCACCCTTATAGAGGCGCCTTTCGAGAACGCGTACACAACCACACAGCGCGTCTCGATTTGGTTCGCGAAGACGAGGAAAGGCAATGACTGTACGCGACAATCCGGTGAAACGCATCATGACGGTGCGCAAGGTCAGTGGCAGGCTCGTGGTAGACGTCCAAGGCACCGTACCAGCGCCAATCAAGTTCAAGCTAAATGGCATCGACGATGTGGTGAAAGTCCAAGATGACCGAACTATGCGTCGGGAGCGAGGGCTATAAGAGGCCTGTAGTTTCGACACGAGGATTCTTGAGCTTCATCCCGCCAGGCGCGTGCGATCGCAAGTGGCCTGCGGGCACGAACAAAAGATCGGCAGAGAACGAAGCTGCGAGGTTAAACACGAAGACGCCTATGCCATCGTCCTCTTCGACACGTGGGTTGAAAGGGGCCGGTGGAATTCGGTTCCTGCCCTAAAGAGTCGGATGACTTTTCCACACTGGCCCTGTCGAAATCGACCCTCTTCACCCGTCACCCCTGTAGAGGCGGCTTAGCGATCAAGCTTCGCCACCCCGGGAGGTGATCGATGTGCCCAGTTTGCATGGCGACCATGGGACTCATCGTCGTCGGTGCGGCTTCGGCCGGCGGACTGACGGCGTTGGCCGTGAAGGTGTCCTTTAAAAACAACGGAGCAACTGAAATTGTGCCGAATGCAAATGAAAGGAGAAATCAAGATGTCAACGAGCATGGTGAAGAACCCGAAAATAGTGTCGCGTGATGAGTGGCTTGCGGCTCGCAAGGAACTGCTGGCCAAGGAGAAGAGGCTCACGCGCGAGCGCGACGCCGTCGCTGCCGAACGGCGCCAGCTTCCGTGGGTCAAGGTCGACAATAATTACGTTTTCGACGGGCCGAACGGGAAGGTGACACTCGCGGACCTTTTCGACGGCAAAAGCCAGCTGATTATCTACCACCTGATGTTCGGTCCGGACTGGCAAGAGGCCTGCCCGAGCTGTTCGTTCAACATGGACCACACCGACGGCGCGCTGGTACATCTGGCGCAACGCGACGTGTCGTTCGCGGCGATCTCACGAGCACCTTATCCGAAGATCGCGACTTTCAAGAAGCGCATGGCCTGGCGATTTAACTGGGTTTCCTCGAACGCGAACGATTTCAACCGTGACTATCATGTGGTGTTCACCAAAGAAGAACTGGGCACGGGCAAGGTGAACCATAACTTCAAGCTGGAGGCATTCCCCGGTACGGATGCGCCCGGAATCAGTGTGTTCTACAAGAACCGGAACGGAGAGATCTTCCACACCTACTCCGCTTACGCACGCGGCACCGAGACGACTATGAACGCTTACAACTATCTCGACTACGTGCCCAAAGGCCGCGATGAGGATGGCTTGGCCTTCACGATGTCATGGCTCCGTCATCACGATCGCTACGCGGATGGCCACCTAGCCGACGCCGATACGCCGTACTGGCCCGCGGGCGCTGTGCCCGCACGCTGAACATCTGAACACCCTCGTGCGGCTCTGGCCTGTCGTTGCCAGAATGGCGCGAGGCCATGGCCGGTGATTTCCGTCGGGAAAACAGGCAGGCGCGCTTCCTGAAATCTGTCGAATGGGCTGCCTTTCAACCGTCATACAATCAGGCGCGCAAACGCGCTCAAAATGTTTCCAAAGGAGAAAGGTGATGCAATTCGCTCTGCTGATTTACCACTCACCGGAAGAGTTCGCCATGCGGAAGAACGACTATAGTGATCCTCATCTCGGCGCCTGGCGGGCTTACTACAAGGCGCTCGTCGAGGCGGGCGTCTACGTCGGCGCCAATGCGCTAGAAGTGCCCGAGACAGGAACGACGGTACGTCTCAGGGAAGGAAAACGCAGCGTGCAGGATGGCCCATTCGCCGAGACCAAGGAGCAACTGGCAGGATTCATCATCCTGGAGCTCCCTTCGGTCGATACAGCCCTCGGATGGGCTGCGCGATGCCCGGGAGCATCGATCGGTGCAGTTGAAGTCCGGCCGCTGGCGCCTGAAGCCATGCGGCGGGGGTTTACAGGATGAACGGAAGCAATCAGGAGGACACTCACCGGACCGTAGAGCGCGTGGCCCGAGAATCATACGGCCGGCTGGTGGCCTACCTTTCCTCGCACACACGGGACGTAGCCAGAGCCGAGGACGCTCTCAGCAATGCATTGCTAGCTGCTCTCACGGCTTGGCCACGAGACGGCCTGCCACAGAATCCGGAGGCCTGGTTGCTGACGACGGCGCGCCATTCGCTCATCGATCTCATGCGTCATCAGCAAGTCGCGTTGGCTAGCGAGCCCGCTCTCTTGCTCCTCAGGGAGGAGTCCACGGAAATTTCTTTATCGCCGGAGTTTCCAGATGAAAGGTTGAAACTGCTCTTTGTATGCGCCCACCCGGCAATCGATCCGTTTATGCACACGCCCCTCATGCTTCAGACCGTTCTCGGCCTGGATGCAGTGCGTATCGCCCATGCCTTCTTGATCTCACCGAAGACGATGGGCCAGCGCCTGGTGCGCGCGAAGACGAAGATCCGCGACGCTGGGATTCAGTTTGAGGTCCCGCCGGAGCGTGAACTGCCCCAGCGACTCGACGCTGTACTTGAAGCGATCTATGCCGCCTTCGGGATCGGCTGGGATGGCATGGCGGGCGTTGACCAACGCGGTCGGGATCTGGCCGAAGAGGCGATCTGGCTCGCACGTGTCCTGTTGCAGGTCATGCCCAGCGAAGCAGAGGTTCGGGGTCTGCTGGCTCTGATGCTCCACTGCGAAGCCCGGCGCCAAGCGCGGCGGGCGCCAGACGGCCGGTACGTTCCTCTTTCGGAGCAGGATGCACAGCAGTGGTCTCTGTCACTGATCCAAGAGGCGGAAGGCCATCTCGCCGAAGCGGCGAGTCGCGGTCGCACCGGCCGATTCCAACTCGAGGCCGCGATTCAGTCGGTGCACGCCGAGCGTGCGCACAAAGGCCGGACTGAGTGGACTGCGATCGTTCTGTTCTACGAACAGTTGATCCGCATCTCCCGAACGCTCGGCACCCAAACCGGATACGCCGCGGCGGTTGGCGAAGCGAAAGGACCTGAAGCAGGGCTGGCCGTACTGGATGGGCTCGAACTCGGCGTGGTCTCCCAGTATCAGCCCTATTGGGCAGTTCGCGCTCATCTCCTCGAGCGCCTGGGGAAGCCAACCGAGGCAAAGGATGCTTACGACCGCGCCATCGGCTTAGCTGAAGATCCCGCAGTGAAAGAGTTCCTTCTCGAAAGACGGGGCTAATTTTTTCTCCTGGCTCTGTAGAAATCACCCCACCTTACCCGTCACCACTATAGAGGCGCGTTTAGCGGCAAGCTTTGCCGGCCGAGGTTGCACTCATCGACTTACGAATCGAGGAGCCGACTCGAGCTACTCGGGCCTAGGTACACCTGTGTTCCTAATTGCGCTTGGCGCGCAAGGACTGGCAAGGTGGGACCGTGCCGAGGGCGTGAGCGAGGCAAAGTCGAAAGGATTTCTCACCGAGAAACTCTCGCAGGAGGCACGACAGTATGAGCGGGATGCAAGAATCGAAAATGGTTTCCCCGGTCTTCATCGGCAGGTGGACACCCAAGGTCTTGTTTTCGTTAAAACAGAGACCATATCGACACGGGCAGTTGCGTCGCCATATTGGAATCGTCTCGCAGCGCATGCTTACTAGAACTCTCCGCAATCTCGAATCCACGGGACTAATCAACAGGCGCGTAACGAGATCGAGGGCCATCGCTGTCGAGTATTCCTTGACCCATCTGGGAAGGACACTCATCGTTCCACTCCGTGGTATGTGCAGGTGGGCGAAACGACACCGCAGACGCGTCAGTGCTGACGTGCGCCTTCCAGAAACGCGCCAGACGCGATGAGCGAACGAAATGGATGAGAGTACATTGAGAGCCTGGCGAGGGCGGCGACAAACTCGGACGTGTTCAATGCCGTGGAGGAACCGCGGCGGCGGGACATCCTGAACGATCGAGCGAGACGGGAGAGGTCCGTCACCGAGACTGTGAACGCAATGGAGATGGAGCAGCTGTCGGTTTCGAAGCACCTGAAAGTCTTGAAAGGTGTTGGCTAGAAGTTGGAGGGAAATATGTGCCCAGTATGCATCGCAAGCGCGGCAGTGATGGCCGCCGGAGCGGGATCCACGGGAGGAATTCTAGCGGTGTGCATCGGCAAGTTCAGAAAGTTTTTCAGGGCGAAGGGCCTCGGTCAATTTCAGAAAATCAAGGAGAAATATAATGGCAACAACCAACGAGGGATACTTGGAGCACCGGGAAGGGCATCTCGCAATGAACACACCACCGATCGTGTCGCCGCAGCAATGGGAGGCAGCGCGCCAGCAACTCCTCGTGAAGGAGAAGGCCTTGACCCGCTCCCGTGACGCGCTGGCAGCCGAGCGTCGGCGGATGCCGTGGCTGGTCGTCGAGAAGAAGTACGAGTTCGACGGACCCAAGGGCAAGGTGAGCCTGGTCGATTTGTTCGAGGGCCGCCGCCAGTTGATCGTCTATCGCGCCTTCTTCGAGCCCGGGGTGTCCGGCTGGCCTAAACACGCCTGCCGCGGCTGCTCCCTGGGCGCCGATCAGGTCGCGCACCTCGCCCATCTGAATGCCCGCGACACCACCCTCGCCTACGCCTCACGCGCACCACAGGCGGACATCGCGCGGCTGAAGGCGCGAATGGGCTGGGAGATGCCGTGGTACACCATCACCGACGGCTTCGACGCGGACCTCGGCGTCGATCAATGGCACGGCCACAACGTGTTCTTCCGCGACGGCGAGCGGGTGTTCCGGACATACTTCATCAACGGACGCGGCGACGAGGCGATGGGTAGCACTTGGAGCTACCTCGACATCACGCCACTCGGCCGTCAGGAGACTTGGGAGGACTCGCCAGAGGGTTACCGCCAGACCCCGCCGTACAAGTGGTGGAATTGGCACGACAACTACGACGCCGAGGCCTCGCCTGACGCGAAGTGGGTCAAGGTGTCCGACGCTGGAGAATCCGCCTTCGGAAAGCGCGACGCAGAGGCGAACGCCAGCTAAACAAGGGCCGACGTCTTCGGCGCCTTCGGGTAGCCGGCTCTTTTCACACCCGAGCTGCGCAAATGTTGCCGCGGGAAGCGCGGAGCATAGCGAGGAGGAAATCGTGGCGGACTGTGATCTCACGACCGCGCGGAAACGATAGGCGTTTACGAAGCCCATGACAGGAGACAGTGAGGTCGAGCACGACCCCAGGAAAATGAAAAAAGCACCCCGGGGCGCTGACGGAGAGAACGATGACAGACTTCACGAGAGATGAACTTGGAGCCCCGAAGATAGTCGATCGGAGCGCATTCCACGCCGAGCTAGACGCATTGCGAGCTCGAGAGAAGGCTCACACAAGGGAGGGCGACGCCATTGCCGCCGCCCGCCGCCGGCTCCCGATGGTCGAGGTGGATGGTGCCACACCGCTCATTGGCGAACGCGGGGCAGTGACACTACTGGATGTGTTTGAGGGACGCCGGATGCTCATCGCCTACTACTTCATGTGGCACACCGGCCAACCTGCGCCGGAGCAGTGCGAGGGGTGCACCTGGGTTACATCGCAGGTCCGCGAGATGGCCTATATCCATTCCCGCGACGTCACCTACGCCACGTTTTGCCAAGGCCCGTACAAAGAGAGCGCCCGGTACCGCGACTTCATGGGCTGGGAGACGCCTTGGTACTCGGCCCAGGACTCGCTCGACACCCTCTTGGTTGGACGCCGGGTGGGCATGATGCACATCGTTTGCTACCTGCGACACCGATCCAGTGTCTTCGAGACTTACTGGACGACAATTCGCGGCGTTGAGGCGATGGATAACAGCTATCGGTTGCTCGACTTGACCGTCTACGGGCGGCAAGAGATGTGGGAGGACTCGCCGACTGGCTGGCCACAACGGTTTAAGGGTAAGCAGAATTTCCGTACCGACGGACGTCCCACCCCCCAGTGGTCTCGCCTGAAGGCCGGGTATTCGGACGACCTGGGAACCGACAGGCGCTGAACCGCGCCCACCAACCAACGAACGTCAATCCTGGTTAACGCGGTTTAGGACCTCCACATGGGCGATTGTGCGTCCTACGACATCGAGTATCAGGATTCCTCGCGACGCATCGAGATCGATGCGTGGAATCACAACCTGATTAGTTGGGTTTCTGTTGTGGGGTGCCATGAGAGCGATCGTCTCTAGCGGCGGCTCCCGCTGCAGTGTCGATCCCAAGCATGTGTGCGATATTCAGGGCGTTTGAATGAGTTAACAATCCTGGCCGCAACCTGTAATCAAACGTCAGATTCCCGAACTCGCCGGTATCTTCAAAATGTACATTGCGCCCAGGCAGTCCGTCGGACGCTATCTCGGTCAAAGCCAGATCGTGCGTCGTGATAATTCCGATGGCACCGCGCAATACCAACGCGCGGACGACCCATTCCGTCGCGATCCTGCGATCCTGAGAGTTCGTACCGCTCATGATCTCGTCAGTCAAATAGAACAGCGGCGTTTGGCTCGCCACATCGATCATGCGCCGTAGGCGCTGCATCTCCGCGAGGAAATGTGATCGCCCATCGATTACTGAATCTTGGACACGCACCGATGCCCCGACTGCAAGCTTCGAGAGACGAAGCTTCATACAGCGCACGGGTGCCCCCATCCAAGCGAGCACAATATTGAGTCCGATTGCGCGCAGAAATGTACTCTTGCCGGACATGTTGGAACCGCTGATGATGACAAATCGCACATCTCCACCAAGTTGAAAATCATTTCGCACACACGAATCTTCGTGGAGCAGGGGGTGTCCAATTCCCTCAGCTTCTATCTCGGGGTCTTTGTTGCGAAGCTCCGGGAAGGTATCAAGGGGATGTTCATAAGCGTATGTGGAAAGCGAAATCAGCGCGTCTAGTTCTCCCACGTCCGTTAGCCATTCCAATATTCGGCTCCCGTAACGGCCGCGCCATCGCTCGATGGCCATGGTCAACTGTGTGCCCGACATCAATGGATACGAAAAGTACGCGGTCCATGGGTTATCGCGTTCCTTAAGAAGGCTGATGATGCGTCGCAACCAGGCGATTGGTGCTCCGGCCTCACGCGTACGATTCTGAAGGGTAACCAGTTTTGGGGAACAGAAGCTTTCCCGCTCCATAATTCCGAGTATTTCACGCACGATAGGAAGCTCGACTGAAAGTGGCCGTACTGATGTGTCAATTGACCGCATTCTGCGGAAAAAGATGGCCGCGACTGATATCTCAAGGAATGCTACTACGCCGAGTCTTATGAAGAGCGCATGTAATCCGATCATGCCGAGCCCATAGAGAATAGGGAACAGTATTATGGCAAGTGCCAGCAAAGCGGCGGACGGGGCTCCCCAAAAAGGAAATGGTGCTGACGGTGAGGCCACCCATGCTCGAAAGGTCTCCGGCCGACAGTTCGAAACTTCAAGGCTGCCAACAGCGGCCACCTTTTCGCGCAAATCCTGACGCTTTCGAAGCTCCGAGATCGCGTCGTGCCGCGCGACGACCTCTTCAATGTTCGTCGGTTCTTTCAACCAACTTGCGAGGGTCTCTCGACCTGCTTGCGTTCGTGCCGAACAAATCAGCTGGAAAAGCGAGCCGCGACCAAACAAATCGAGGTCTGTGGCGTAGAAATGGTTTGGATCGACAAATTCTTGCCCCCCGTCCAGCGAGTCCCACTGATGGGCGAGGCGTGCGATTCCACTATTATAGTAATCAGCGAGCCTACGTAGCCGAAGCGCCTCTTCTTGATAACGCTTCATCCGTGAACCGACCAACGCGCCAATCGGAACCAGCAAGAAGGGCATCCAAATCGGGAGCCTTTTCGTCACAAAAGCTTGATAAAGCAAGACAAAGCCGAGCAGTGCAAGAAGAATGAGACCCGCTTGGTACGAGCCTCGGAGTCGGATGGCTTCATCCGCCGCCAGCCCGAGCTCATCAGCTCGTCGATTGTAGAAATCCCGAGGCTCGCGCGATTCATCGGCGCTTGGGTTTAACATTTGAGAAATGCTACCACCAGATCCCGAATCCAGGTACGTTTCCGGCTTATCGTTGCTTCTACTTTGCAGGCGTGAGCTTGCGCGTGTCCAGATACGACGTGAGCGTAGCGACGCTCGCGTCGGCATCGGCCAGAGCCACATAGCCGTCAGGTCGCACAAGATAGAGGGTGTTGCGCCGGAGGCCTGCTCGATTCATCTCCGGACGCCATTGAAAAACATGCAGCGGCAATTTTCGCGAGTCACACACCGCCTGGACCTCAGGAGCGGCGTCGCCGTACACATGGACCTGCCAGTCAAGCGAAACCAGCGGCGCGAAATTGTCTTTGCCGCTGCCGGTCAATTCGGTTTCTACCCAGGGCAATCGGTCGCCGCCATGAACCGTGCCGGCGTGCCCTTCGCTCAAGCTGCTTCCCCGATAATTCACCCCGGTCTGTGAGACCGTGCGAAACATCAAGCGTCGCGTTGCCTTGAATTTGAAAAGGAGCGGCGCCGCGCGCGGCACGATATGCAGCCGCACAAACCGCGCCATTGTTCCGGTGCTCGTCACCGCCGTGAATGCCCGATCGGTGGTCGCGACCAGGCGTCGCGCGAACGCGATTCGTTCCGGCTCGTAGCTGTCGAGAATTGCCTCGTTCGCCCGTCCGTGCAGCACGGCCGCAAGTTTCCACCCCAAATTCACCGCATCGCCGATGCCGGTGTTCATCCCTTGTCCACCGACAGGGCTATGGATGTGTGCGGCATCACCGAGCAGGAATGCGCGGCCCTTGCGAAAACGATTGGCCACGCGATGGTGGACGCGGTACGTCGAGAACCAGTTCACGCGCTCGACGTCGATGCGTATCCATTGGATCACGCGCTTGCCCACGTCGTTCCAGGAGAGGTTTTCGTTCTGCTTTCCGATTTCGTCGCGTACTGTCCCGATCAGACGGGCCCGCCCCTCGCCCTTCAAGGCAAAGACCGCGAGAAAATCAGCCCTGTCGAGCGCGACGTGCAGCTCGCCGTTGATGGCGGCTCCGCTCGCCTGTACGTCGGCAACGTAGAAAAGATGCTCGTACGTTCCACCCGGGAAACCAATCTGCAGCCCTTCGCGCACCGCGGAACGCGCCCCGTCGCAGCCGGCAATGTAGGCAGCCTCGCACGTCTCCTCCGTTCCATCCGGCCGCTTCAGGCGTGCAGTCACGCGGCTATTCGCATCCTCGAATCTCAGGAGTTCCGTCTGGCGCTCCACCTGAATCCCAACTTCGCTCAGGCGCTCGATCAATAGACGCTCGTGCTCGTCTTGCGGAAAGACTAGCGCGTAAGCAAACGGACTGAGGCCGCTCCCCATTTCACCGATGACCACGCGTGCCGCCTTCTTGCCCGCCACCCAGAAATTCCCGGCGATCATCCTCCGTCCGCGCTCGACGACCGCGTCAGCGATTCCGATCTGGTTGTATAGCTCGAGCGTGCGTGCTTGCACGGCGAGTGCGCGCGATGTCGTTCCTGACTCGGCCGTCTTGTCGACGATCCTCACGCGCACGCCCAACCGTGTCAGCCAGAGGGCCAACACCAATCCTGTCGGTCCTGCGCCCACGATGAGGACTTCGGTTTCGGGATTCGATGATGCGTTCATGGGAGAGGAGGCCGCCCTATGGCCGATCGTTACCGGAGTGATCTGCCTCGAAGATCTTGAAACGGCGCTCGAGTTCCCACTGTTGGCGCGCCCGTTCACTCGACTGAAGAAGGGTCGCGCACGCAGGCGAGTGCTCGCCCTTGCTGAAAGTGTCCCCGGAACATGCGGGTGCCAGGTGATCAAATTGATCCCGTTCCTGCCACAAACTCGCTCCCGGCAGAAAACTGTTCTCGATGCTCGTGCGCACCATTCGTTTCAAGTCCTCGTACGTGAGTCCATGGGTCTCCACGGCTCGAACGAATTCGTGCGATAAATCAATTCGCGATACTCCTTCGTCGTCTGTCGACAGCGCGACTGGCACTCCGAACTTCATGTACATGCGTAACGGATGCTCGTCGCCCGTGATGCCGAGGATCACATCGTTGCTCGTCAGATTGATCTCGACCATCACGTGTTTCGCGCTCATTTCCTTCAGCAGATCGTATGGGCGATCCTCCTGCATGACGTCAACTCCGTGCCCGATTCGCTCCGCATGAGCTTGTTCGACGGCCAGGCGAATGTGGCAGCAAAGCCCATCCGGCGGCACGAGTCCAGGCGCGAGTTCACCGGCATGCAGGCTGATGTGCATATGGGGATACACGCCATGCAGGTATTCCAGCATCTTCATGTGCAGCGCGTAATCGGACATGGCCACTTCGTTGTCTTCGGGCTGCACGTAGTTGATGCCTACGATCCGCGGATCCACCGCCCCAGCCTCGAATCCAAGCAGCGTTTGCGCGAACACTTGCGCTGGTGGAAAAGCGCGCAGCACTTGATAGATGTATCGGATCTGAACGCTGCAACCGGGCGACTCATTCGTCTCGCCGCAGTGCTCGCGCTGCCGTCGCAGCGACTCCGCTTGATCCAGGTACGCCCGCGCAACCGCGACGTCATCCTGCAATCTCTTGGCGAATAGAAGTTCGCGAAATTCGCTCAAGGTTCGATCGGCATTCCAGCCAATTTCGTTCGCGATCGATGCGGTGTGGTCGAACGGAGGCGTGACCATTAGTTCCAGGTATTGCTCGTTCTGCCGAGCGGCGCGGCTGGCCACTTCGTCCAGCCACTCGCCGGTGTGTCGCGCGCCCACGCTGCCGAATCTGGGAAAAGCGTCAAAGAAGTGATCGTGCCCCGTCACGCCCGTGGTGGGCACGAATCCTCGCATCGAAAATGCGTCCACCAATTCGTCGTACAGATGCTGATCGCTGAAAACCTGCGCCGCGGCAACGTCTCCCTTCTTGCAGGAACCGCCCACCCCTGGCGTAAACGACAGCGTCGCAGTATTCACGCAGAGCTTGTCTTCAGCGCCGGCTCTGATCCATGACTCAGCGTACACCGCGCCCGATAGGTGCACGTGCAAGTCGCCGCCTTTCGGCATGGCGACCAGAAAGGTTCGAAGGCTCAGCGGGTTCGCTTTCGCAGCATCCATCGCACGTGCGGTGCGCTGCTCGTCTGTCGAGCCGGAAGAGTTAGAATCCGGCGCGGAACATCCTGCCCACACAAAAATAATCGCGAGAGCGCTGAAGCAGTACCCGGAGAGTTTGGCTATCTGCAGGTGCGGTTTGGTTGTAAACATTTGTCGTCCATTCTAAACGGGCCGCGCGCACAAACACAATTTCTCGATCCCTGCCGTGAGGTAAACTCTCAGCAGTGTTCTGCAGATTTCGAAATCCTTATGGGAGACGCGGATTGCATGCTTAGGATTGTTCGAGCCGTTTGCGTCGCGCTCGCCGCATGCGGCATTGGCGCCTGGGTGCTTTGCGCGCAAACACCACCGCCTCAGCCGACGCCTCCGATCTCGGTGAAGGTCGTCGTCATCACGATGTTTGAGCGCGGCGAGGACACCGGCGATGCTCCCGGCGAATATCAATTATGGGTTGAGCGGGAGCATCTCGATCGCGTGCTCGATGTGCCCGCCGGATATCACCACGTGCGCATGAATGGCGACGGAGTTCTCGGCATGCTGACGGGCGTCGGCACGGGAAGGGCGGCGGCATCCCTGATGGCACTCGGCCTCGACCCGCGTTTCGATTTCTCGAAAGCGTACTGGATCGTCGCGGGCATCGGCGGCGGCGATCCTGCCGACGTTTCGCTCGGCTCGGCTGTCTGGGCGGACCGGGTAATTGATAGCGACCTCGCCTACGAAATCGACGCGCGCGAAATTCCGAAGGACTGGCCGACCGGCTACGTCCCTCTGAACCGCGCGACGCCCTACGAACAGCCTGCCCGCAGCGGCCTCGACGGAGAAATGTATACGTTGAATCCTCAACTCGTCGGCTGGGCGTTTCAGCTTACGAAAGATACGCCGCTAGCCGATTCCGAGACGATGCGCAAGTCGCGCGCGAGATATGTCGGCTTTCCAAATGCTATGAAGCCCCCGTTTGTGGCGCGAGGCGACGCCATGTCCGGCGGCACGTTTTGGCACGGCGCGCTGATGGATGAATGGGCAAATGCGTGGGTCGCGTATTTCACTGGCGGCAAAGGAAATTTCATGGTCTCGGCCATGGAGGATACTGGCACGATGCAAGCACTCACGTTTTTGAGTCAGGCTGGCCGCGCGGACATTCATCGCGTTCTCGTATTGCGCACCGTGAGCAATTACGTTCGCGAAGCGCCGGGCACGTCTCCTGCCGACAGCCTGAAAGAAATGGCCACAGGAAATTATCCGGCGTACATGCCGTCGCTCGAAGCGGCGGAGACCGTCGGCGACAAAGTTGTGCGCGACATCGTCCAGCACTGGGCCGAGCGCGAGTCCACGATTCCCGGAGCTCCATGAGGATCATGACAGAATGAAATCGAAACTCGACTTCGCTGGAATGCTGGCGGTGGCGCTGGAAGAGGCTCGCCAAGGCCTTGCCGAGGGAGGCATCCCCGTGGGAGCAGCGATTTTCAACGCGAGCGGCCAGCTTGTGGGCGCGGGACACAATCGCCGCGTGCAAAATGGCGATCCCTCGATGCATGGCGAGACGGACGCATTTCGCAAGGCCGGCCGCCAGCTCAGCTATCGCGATTTGATCATGGTCACCACGCTCGCGCCTTGCTGGTATTGCAGCGGCCTGCTCCGGCAATTTGGTTTTGGTACGCTGGTGGTCGGCGAGAGCCGGAATTTTCAGGGCGGCCTCGACTGGCTGCGCTCGCTCGGGCTGCGAGTCGTTGATCTCGATTCTGAAGAATGCTCGTCTCTGATGTCGGGTTACATTCGGCTCCATCCTGAAGTCTGGAACGAAGACATCGGACAAGTATGAAAAGTACCGAAGTAGGGAACTCGCATGGCGAAGACGAAAGCACATTTTGAACGCATCATCTGGATCGTGCTCGATAGCGTCGGCATCGGCGAACTCCCGGACGCGGCTGACTACGGCGACGTGGGACGCGACACGCTTGGTCACGTCGCTCGCTTGCGTCCGCTGCAACTTCCGAATCTTGTCCGTCTGGGCCTTGCAAATATCAAACCGCTGCAAAATCTCGCGCCACCACCGCACCCAATAGGAAGTTTTGGCAAAGGCGCAACCGTGTCGCCGGGGAAGGACACCACGACGGGCCACTGGGAAATGGCCGGCATCTGGCTCGATCAGGCCTTCCCTGTTTACCACCACGGTTTTCCGGCCGAACTGATCCACGAATTCGAACACCGCATCGGACGGCGCACGCTTGGCAACAAGCCCGCTTCCGGCACCGAAATCATCAAGGAACTCGGGGCGGAGCACGTGCGCACGGGCTTTCCGATCGTTTACACCTCCGGAGACAGCGTTTTTCAGATCGCTGCACATGAAGAGGTAATTCCGATTGCCGAGCTGTACCACATGTGCGAGATCGCCCGCGCGCTGCTCGACGGATCAAACCGCGTCGGCCGCGTGATCGCGCGACCGTTTACGGGCTCGGCCGGAAATTTCCGCCGCACCGAGCGCCGACATGACTACGCCGTGGAGCCACCGCGGCCGATGCTTCTCGACGTGCTCGCGGACCGCAACGTTCCGGTCTTTGGCGTCGGCAAGATCCACGATATCTACAACGGCCGCGGCGTGAACGACTACGTGACCACGAAGAACAACGCCGACGGCATGGTGAAGCTCAGCAAAGCTCTCCTGCGGCAATCGAGCGGCTTGATCTTCGCGAACCTCGTTGATTTCGATATGCTCTACGGCCACCGCAAGGACATCGAAGGCTTTGCGCGTTCGCTCGAGGAATTCGACGCGCTCCTCGGCCCCTTTCTCGCCGCCATGCGCGCCTCCGATCTCTTGCTGGTCACCGCCGATCACGGCTGCGATCCCGACCCCGTAAATCCCACCACCGACCATTCGCGCGAGTACGTTCCCATCCTCGCGTACAGCTCCGGCTCGCCCGGAGATGTGAATCTCGGCATCCGCTCCACGCTCGCCGACATGGGCCAAACCGTCGCCGACAGTTTCGGCGGCGCGATTCCGCACGGTGCCAGCTTCCTCCAAACGATTTCGTAGGCGATCGTCCCTAGGGAATCGTCATCCTGCCTATCGGGATGAGTTACCATCTGAGATATAGCCCGCTTGTATAACTCAATTCCCGGCACTATTGCTTTCCGCAGGGCGCTCCGCTACAAGTGTTGCCAACGAGACGGGATTTCTTGGGAACGGAGAAGCGGAATCAGGCAGCGGAAGCCACGCGAAACATCGCCGCCACTTTTCTTAGGGGAGCCGATGAGCCAACCTGACAAAACGCAACGCAGGAATCGTAAGCGCAACGTAGCGCTCGTCCGGAAAACGTCCCGGCGCATCGACCGTCTCAGGCCGCTTCGTTTTATCCATTTTTCAATTCTTGCACTGCTCTTGCTGGCACTCGCCCCCCAGCTGCGCGCGGACACGATTTCCGGTACGGTCAAGGATCCATCGGGCTCGGTTGTCGTCGGTGCACGCATCGAAATCGCCGGCGGCAGCCTGCCTCAGCCCATCGTCCTAGCGTCCGATGAATCCGGCAAGTTCGCCGCGCCCAATCTGAGTGCCGGAAAATATACAGTCCGCGTCATCAAGGAGGGCTTCGACGACGTCGTCACCACCGTTGACCTGCACGGCGCCGCCGAACTTCCGCTCAGCCTGACGATCTCCGCGCAGCGGACCCGCGTCAACGTGAGCGAAAAAAGCACGGCCTTCGCGAATTCGGACCCAGCCTATCGCCAGCTTCGAGACATCGGTCTGGACAAATCGTACCGCTGTGCGAACTTCACGCTGGCGATGGACGTCGGGACCTTCGAGATGAAGTCCGGGACGATCACTCTCCTGAGTCTGGTCAACAATGTTGAGACCGGCGCCGTGTTCGTCGGCCAGGGACACTTCACGTTGAAGCCCGTCACTGCCATCGACGCGCGCGAGTTGGCGCGGCGAGCTGGCAACCCGACTGCCGAGGAGGACTTCGGCGATGTCGTCTTTCGTTTCACCGCCGATGGATACGAGCAATTGAAGGCGGCACTTGGCGCCACGACAGATACGCCACCCGAAGCTGCCGCCGCGTTCAAAGACTGGAAAAACCGAATTCGCGAGCGCCATGAAATTCCCGACGGCCTGACCCAGGCATTGCTCGAGAACGAGTCAATTGACAACGTGGACGCGGACGTGCTCGCCGCGGTCTACAATCCGAAACATCCTTCGTTTTTCAACTCGTACATGCACGGCGCGCCTCACAAGGACCTGCGCTTTTTCATTCGCGCGCGCGTGGGAGCGGTTCCGCAAATGGATTCTCCCGAGGAAGTGGCGCTCATCAATTGCAACGGAGCGGGAATGGACGACGGCGTCTGGTACTCGGAGCACCTTCTTTCGGAGCTCAAAGCGCGCACCGCGAATTCGCGCGAGGACAAGAGGCTTTTCGCCACGCACCGCTACAACATCGAAACCGTCATCGCGAAAAACGATCACCTGTACAGCCGCGCCACTATCACGTTTGAGCCTGTCGTCCCAGGCGAACGCGTGATGAAATTCGGACTACTCCCCACTTTGCGCGTCACGCGCGTCACCGATCAGAACGGCCAGGACCTGCATTACATCCAGGAAAACAGAAAAGAAGACGGCTCGTTCTACGCCGTCCTCGACCAAGCGCCGGCGATGGGGCAGGAGCATTCGATCTCGGTCGAGTATGTCGGCGACAAAGTTCTGTCCAACGCGGGCAATGGAAGTTACTACGTCGGCGCTCGCGAATCCTGGTATCCGAATCTGAACGGGTTCGGTGAAAAGGCGCTCTACGATCTCACGTTCAAAGTTCCACCCAGGAACGTGGTGATCAGCGTTGGCAAGCTGACGGGAGAGTCCGCCGAGGCAGGATTTGCAGTGTCTCACTGGGTTACGCCGGTGCCCGTAGCCGTCGCTGGCTTCAACTACGGTGAATACAGGAAAATCGATTACCCCGACCCGATCACTCACTACAATATCTCAGGATATTACTTGGAGGGTTTGCCCGACAGCCTGGGGCCGTATGAAAACGGCGCGGCGAGGGAGGGCGGGCTGTCCCCGTTGAGCGGCATGTCTCCGTCCAAAATGACGACGTACGCCCTCGACCAGACACGCGCGCAGATGCAGCTGTGCACTTTCTATTTCGGCAAGGCGCCCTACGACAACGTGGACATCACCGAGCAGCCGAATTTCAATTTCGGCCAGTCGTGGCCTAATCTGGTTTACTTGCCGATATCGGCGTATATAGATTCGACGCAGCGCTGGTTGCTGTTCGGCCGCATTGACACGCAGTTTACCGGCTTCGTTCGGGAAGTGACGCCGCACGAAGTGGCGCATCAGTGGTTCGGCCACGGAGTCGGTTGGGCTTCCTATCACGATCAGTGGCTTTCGGAAGGCTTTGCGGAATTTGCCGCCGGATTGTTTCTGCAGCAAGCCGTGGGACCGAAGTGGCAGAAGGACTACATCGATTTCTGGGAACGCCAGCGCGGCCGCATCCTCGAGAAGAATAATTTCGGCGTATCGCCCAACGATGCCGGTCCGCTGTGGCTAGGAGAGCGGCTCGAATCTCCGCGCACCGCAAATGCGTATCAGGGCGTCACCTATGCGAAAGGTGCCTACGTGCTGCTGATGCTACGCTCGCTGCTCTACGCCGATGGAGGTTCCAGCGACAATCAGGATCAGACCTTTATTGAAATGATGCACGACTACATAGAAAGTTACCGCGACTCACCCGCCTCCACAGAATCCTTCAAGGCCATCGCCGAAAAGCACATGACCAAGCAGCTGGACCTGCAGCACAACGGGCACCTCGATTGGTTCTTCAGCGAGTGGGTCTATGGGACGCAGGTGCCGCGCTATCAGTTCAAATATGACGTGCAGCCGGCCGACGCGGGCCACTTCAAAGTGCGCGCCGAAATCACGGAAAGCGAAGTGGACGACCACTTCGCGATGTTCGTTCCCATATTCGCCGATTTTGGCAGTGGCATGGTACGGCTCGGCCAGGTGGAGATGGTCGGAAATTCCACGCGGACCGTTGAGTTCGTTCTCGATCGCCAGCCCAAGAAAGTCGCGCTCAACGCCTTCAAGGATGTTCTCGAGCGCTGACGTATTCGCGTCGCTTTTTTCTCCGCTACGAGTTTTCCGGCGCAGCTCTCGTGACGAAGAATTGAGGCAGGGCCGCGGTCTTCAGCGCGGCATTCGGTGGGCGAGAAATGGGAACAGGGCCGCGCCAAACCGAATCCGCAGGCCGCTGCTCTGGTCTTCCTCGTCCGCAAATACCCCGACACCCCCGAACGTCTCGACCGCGTGACCCAGCGCTGAATGGAGTCAGGCAGCGCTTACGAGCTTGCGCGCTTCTTGGCGTGAGCGCGGCTATTTATCTCGTGGGGCTTTGGCTACATCGGCGGCGATGGGTGGAATCACGGCGCGGAGGAGGGCCATGAACTGGCCTTTCACGCGCTCGCCGGTTTCCATCACTTCGGCGTGGGTGAGCGGCTGATCCAGCGTTCCCGCGGCCATGTTCGTGACGCATGAAATGCCCAGAACGCGGATTCCCATGTGGCGCGCGACGATCGCCTCGGATACGGTGGACATTCCCACCAAATCGGCGCCAATCGTTTTGAGAAAGCGAATCTCCGCGGGCGTTTCAAAGCTTGGGCCGCGAAAAGCCGCATACACTCCTTCGTGAACTTGAATGCCGAGGCGAGTCGCCTGGATCAGCGCGATTTCGCGATACGGTTTCCAGTACGCCTGCGACATGTCGGGGAATCGAGGGCCAAGGCGCTCGTCGTTCGGTCCAATCAGGGGGTTGCCGGCCTGCAGATTGATGTGGTCGCGGATCACCACGAGCGCGCCCTGGTTGTAATCGAGATTGATGGCCCCGGCGGCGTTCGTCAGAATTGCGGCGCGGATACCAAGCAGCCCGAGCACGCGCATCGGAAACACAACTTCCTTCGGCGAATATCCCTCGTAAAGATGCACGCGCCCCTGCATCACGGCCATGGGCACGTCGGCCGCTTTACCGATCACGAGCTGTCCGCTATGGCCTTCGACCGTCGAGCGCGGGAAGCCCGGAATCGCGTCGTACGGAATGTGCTTCGCGGAAGAGAGTTCATCGGCAAATGCGCCGAGTCCGCTGCCAAGTACTAACGCAATTCGCGGGCGCAATTTGGTTTTCGATTGAATGAATTTTGCGGCGCGCGACGCGCGGGAGAATTCATCTGCGGACTTGCCAGACTTGCGGCGGCTAGGGGTCATGTGGCTCTCGCAAGGATTCGACCGACAAACGCGACGGCTGCCGCGCCGTAGGCTGCGGCGCTAGATTTACACCTCATCGCAGCATGATCCCGACCAGCGACGCCGACATCAAGTTCGCCATGGTTCCGGCGAGCATCGCGCGGATGCCGAGGCGCGCCAAATCACCTCGTTTATTGGGCGCCAGCGCGCCGATGCCGCCAATCTGAATGCCAATGGAGCTGAAATTCGCGAAACCGCACAGAGCGAAAGTGGCGATCGTAAACGACCGCGGATCAAGCGTGCTTTGCATGGGACCGAGGCGCTGAAATGCGACGAGCTCGTTCGTCACCATGCGCAATCCCAGCAAATTGCCGACCGTCCCGCAGTCGTGCCAGGGTACTCCCGCGAGCCACGCAATGGGAGCGAAGACCCACCCGAAAATTTGTTCGAGACTCGACGGAAACCACGCGACACGATGCGCGGCAAGTACGTTGTGTACTCCCCCGAAACACGCATCAACCAGATAGATTAGCGCGATGAAGGAGACCAGCATCGCCGCTACGTTGAGCGCGAGGTGGAGTCCGTCTATGGTTCCGCGGGCGAGAGCGCCGAGCGCGTTCGGATCTTTTTCAAGTTCCGCCATTTCGACGCGGCCGGCCGTTAAAGGTTTTTCTGTTTCCGGCACGATCATCTTGGCGATGAGAATCGTGCCGGGCGCGGTCATGATCACGGCGGCGAGCAAATGCTCGGCTTTAATTCCGTAAGCCATGTAGGCGCCCATCAGGCTCCCGGAAACGTGCGCCATGCCGCTGGTCATGATGGTCATCAACTCGGATTGCGTAACCTCCGGCAAGAACGGGCGAATGGTGAGGGGCGCTTCCGTCTGGCCCATGAAAATGCTGGCCGCAACGTTGAGTGATTCCGCGCCGCTCGCGCCCATCAGACGAGTCATTACTTGAGCGGTCGCTTTCACGATGACCTGCATGACGCCGTAGTAATAGAGGAGAGCGAAAAAAGCAGCGATGAAAATAATAATGGGAAGCGCCTGAAACGCGAAGATAAAGCCGCGCGGCGAATCCTTTTGTCCCAGCTCGCCGAAGACGAACGATGAGCCGAAGTAAGAAAAATCAAGAAGCCACTTCGCGCCGGCGCCGAGCTCACTAAACGCCCACTGGCCCCACGTCCAGCGCATCACCAGAAACGCCAGCACGATTTGCAGGCCGAGGCCCCAGGCGACTGTCTTGTAGCGGATCGCGCGACGGTTGTTGGACATCAGGAACGCCAGGGCAAGAACGAAAAGCATGCCCAGAACTCCCACGAAGCGGTGCATCCCAGCGTTCTCCTTGAATTCGCCCGGCGACGATCTCGGTTCTTATGCAGCGGTATTTAGTCTCACGAATGACCAGACCTGCGCAAACGAAAATCGAGCTCGCAGCCGCTAAATTGCAGGCGGCGCAATGAGCGAGGCCGCAACCTTTCGCTGATATTCGTGCGCCTTTGCGAGGATGGCCGGCTTATCCATCGTCATCATCACTCGAACTTCCATCACGATGTTTCCTGCGATCAATACGGTCAGCACGTCGTGCGCGTTCAGCGCGTAGACGAGCTGCGAATAGACGTTGTACATCGGCGTCGAGTGCGTTGCGCCCGTTCCGATCAGCACGACGTCCGCCTGCTTCCCGACTTCGAGGGAGCCGATTTGCTTGTCGAGGTGCAGCGCGCGCGCGCCGCCGATGGTGGCCATTTCGACGACCTGCCGCGCAGGCAGCGCTCGCGGGTCCATGCGCGTGACCTTCTGCAATTTCGCCGCGACGTTCATTTCCTGGAAGAGGTCCTGATTGTTATTGCTCGCGGCGCTGTCGGTCGCAAGCCCCACAGGCACGCCCGCCGTCAGCAAATCCACGACGGGCATCACGCCCGAAGCCAACTTCATGTTGCTCGAAGGATTGTGCACTGTCCCCACGCCGCGCCGGAGAAGCGTGGCGATGTCCGTCGCGTCCACCCAGACGCAGTGCGCGCCCACGACGTCGCCGCCGAGCAACCCGATGCGTTCGAGGTAATTTACAGGCGAACCGCCATGCTTCGCGCGGCTCCGCTCGCTTTCGAAGGGAGCTTCGGCGATGTGCATCAGGATGGGCACGCCGTTGGCGCGCGCCAGCTCCGCTGCCTTCTTCAAAGTTTCCGTCGAGAGCGTGTAGATCGAATGCGGCGCGACGGCGGGCGTGATGAGCGGGTCGCCCTTCCAGCGCTCGATGAATTGTTGCGTGTACCCCAGGGCCGCGGCCGGCGTCTTGTGATCGGGCGCCGGGAAATCCAGGATCGTTTCGCCGAGCACGCCGCGCATGCCGGCTTCCTTCGTGACGCGCGCGACTACGTCCTCGAAGTAATACATGTCGGCGTACGTCGTAACGCCGCCGCGCAGCATTTCTAGGACGCCCAGCCTCGTGCCCCAGAAAACGAAGTCTTCGGTCACATTTCGCGCTTCGGCGGGGAAGATGTACCGCTGCAGCCAGTCGTCGAGCGAATGATCCTCCGCGACGCCGCGGAACAGGCTCATCGCCGCGTGGGCGTGGCCGTTGATCATGCCGGGCAGCACCAGCGTGCCGCGCGCGTCAATCGTCTTCTTCGCGGCGCGAGCTTTCGGTTCGAGATCCGCGCGCTTACCGATCTCGGCGATCACGTCGCCCTCGATTGCGACGCCACCATCCTCGATCACGCGGAACTCCGCGTCCATCGTGACCACTGTCCCACCGCTGATGAACAGATCCAAGTTGTCCCCTCGCGGACCTTTACCGCGATCCCACAAACCGCAAATTGCACGCCGTGCCTGCGTCAAACGGGTGGCATCCTACGGCGGAGAAGTGGACGAGAATGGCGAGGAAACTGCAGGTACCTGCAAGAACGGGCGCGTGCATGCGGCAGAGTAGCACGCTCGCCCTCAGCCGGGTAGTCCCCCGGCCGCTATCGGGTGGAATCTTCAGGCAGTCATCCGTCGTTGTGGTGGCAGGAAGGCGGCGATTTGCCGCCGTCCCCTCGGTTGCCAAAGTTGCGCTTTAGAACAGAACGCTTAGCGACATCTGGACTTGTCTCGAACTTCCGATCGTCTTGTTCACGTTGCCCAAACCGCTCACAGTTGGGCAGGAATAGAGCGCTACGTTGGCGGAGGTGCAGGATGTAGGCAAGACTGGAGTGCCAACGGTTGGAAAATCGTTGAAGAACAGATTCTGTGTGATGTCGTCGATTGGAATATCGAAGCTCGGTGTGTTGGTCAGGTTGAAGACATCAAAGCTATACCTCATCGAGACCCGATCGTTTATCTGGGTTTTCTTCACGATGGAAATGTCCGCGCGCTTCTGCCAAGTTTGCCGGAAGATGTTGCGCTGGCCGTGGCTGATGAAGTTCGTTTCATATGAACTGCCTGCACCGACTACCCCTGGCACTTCCTGAGGAATTGCGCCGCCCAAATCTCCTGCATCGAGGAGCGGCAGGGTGAAGCAGGCAGAATTGAGAGCGGGCTTGCCCGGGAAGGCTCCGCTGGCGCCCGTGCGGGCACTCTTTGGTGTGCAGCCAGGAGCGAGCGGGACGATGGGGTTTGTGATGCCATCAGACGTACCGTAAAAGATGCTGCCGACGGCGCCCGAGAAATCAATGACGCTATACGGCTGGCCGCTTTGGAGGATCGTTAAACCTTCAATCGCCCATCCGTCAACCACGCGACCCTTCCAGGAGGTCTCTGCGGCGAACTTCGGCACTTCATAAAGGTAAGTGAAATTGATGACGTGAGTACGGTCAAAGTCCGAGTTGCCATAGCCCGACCGCAGATTGAGCGCGTTGTTTCCGTTGTAGAACAGACCCAGGCCGCTTTGTTCATCGAGCGCGTGCGAATACGTGTAGGAGGCGCCCAGTTGAAGCCCATGGCTCAGTCGTTTTTCAATGTGGGCCTGCAGGGCGTTATAAGCCGAGACTCCCGCCGCTGTATAGGATTCCGACTCTGAGGAATACCCGATGAAGGGTACGCGGAGGTCAACGTTGCCGCCTTCGAAGTTGAACTCGTAGGAGTCGCCGTTGGGCAAGGTAGCTCCAGGTCCCGAGACCGTGTAGCCGTAGGTGTAGTCTTGTTCGAAAGGCGTGCCTTTAAGAAGGGGATTGGCCGGCGAAGCGATCTGCGCCTGATTAAAGGGAATCGGGATGACCTCATGGCGTCCCAAGTTGCCGACGTAACCGATATCAATGGCTATGTCATTTCGCGGTTGCCACTGAATATCGAGAGTTTGGTTGAGTGTATAAGGGAGTTTGTTCTTCCGGTTGTAATCTGCGAAGACGAAGAGCGGATCCCCGTTGGAAATTCCAGCTGCAACGCCCTGGCCCGGCACACCCGTATTCGGAATGAATTTGTCAATGTCCGCGGGATTGCCGCTAGGCGCCGTCGGCGTGGCCGTGCCCCACGGATTCTCAAACCCGCCGCCCGTTGCATCGGCCGGACTGCAGGTGGGAAGGAAGCCTTCATAAGGAGGAAGGTCCGGAACGCAGGACTGCGAGCTCACAAATGGTGGGGCCTGATTGACTCCAAACGGGCCGCCGGGAATCACGCCGGCCGCGAAGCCGGGCGATAGATATGTAAAGAGCTCGCCTCGATCGTAGTAGATACCCCATCCTGCCCGAACTACGAGCTTGTTGTTAAACATCTTGGGGCTCCACGCGACGCCGAGGCGCGGCGCTAGGCCCCATTGCCGGCCGGTCAGAGTCGAATTACTGACGCCCTTCGAAGGAAACAGTTTGTTGTTGCCGGCAATGATGAAACCGTTTGAAACGAGTGTGTCTGTCGCAGCGTCGTAGTCGTACTGAGATGGGTCGAAGTTATAGATCTCGCCATTCTTCTCCGTCAGACCGCCGTTGTAGTCCCAACGGAGGCCGAATGTGACGCTGAGGTTCGAGCGAAGCTGGAACTTGTCCTGAATATACTCGCCGGTTTCGTGGGCGCGATAGTAGCGATTGGCGTTGCCGGTCAGAAACGTAGTGGCCACAAACCCATTTACGCTGTACGGCGAGACCAGGCCCTGGACGAACTGCGAGAAGTCGGTGAAGCCGATCATGCCTTTGCCCGTTCGGTCGTCACGAGTATTGAGCTGGGTATAGGACCACGAGCCACCGAACGTGATCGTGTGCTTGCCCTTCGTCCACACGGCATTGGCCGATGGCATGAAGCGATTCTGAAAGACGCCCGTGAAAGCACCCTGGGAAGCCGCGCCTTCACCGATGGTCATGGCAACAGAAGGGCCAACGGTATTGTCCACCGAGTCGGCTCCCAGCATGTCCACGATACTGATGCCCGGGAAAGTGGTTGAGCCGAATGTGTTGATGGTTGAAGCCGCCGCGGATGCGCCGGTGTCCGATTCGACGAAGGCTGCGAACTGCTGCGGCGTGAACGGCTGACCGACGGAGCTGAATGTCTTTTCTCGAATGAACCCGAAGACCTCGGCAACGCTGAAGTTGGGCGTCAACGTCTGCGTGTTGGTGATCGTAGCCACCTGGCTGCCTGCGTCCAATTTCTGCGTGAAGCCAGCAACGCTGGAATACGCATACGGAGCGATGCTCGGATCGTGCTGGTAGTAATATTTCAGCGCTAAAGTGTCTTTTGAAGTGGCGATGAAATCCAGATCGCCGACTGCCTGGTTGGCGAGGAAATAGGCCGTGCCCGGGATAATCGCATTCTCCTCGTAGTTTATGTTGTCCGCGGTGGTCGTTGCGTATGGAATCAGGAACTGACCGTTGGGCAGTTTGTATTGAAGAAGTGCGAGCGCAATGGGGTTGATCTGGCTGGTCGTGATGGGAGACGGGGGAAATTGCAGGAAACTTTCCGGTCCCACCCAATTATTGTTAACGAGGCCGACCAAACACGTCTCCAATTCCGCCGTCGGGCGACTGGTGGCAGTTCCGCAGGGTGAATAACCCAGCGTTGGGTTACCCCCTTGCGGAGTAAATTCGTCGGGGACAGTCATTCGCGAGAAGCCGATCTCTTGATCGGAATCGTGGACGTGCTGGTAGGCGATAAAGCCGAAGAGCTTGTTCTTAATGATCGGGCCGCCCAATGTCCCGCCGGGAATCACGCGATGGAGCTCGGGATTCTTTTGCGCGTCGGGAATATTGGGATCGGCCTTGAAGAAGAACGGCGCCGCATTGAGATCATTTGTACCGCGATGTAGGTAGGCCTGGCCGTGAATGTCGTTCGTGCCGGAAGCGGTGCTCATGTCAATGTGCGCGCCGCTGGTGGATCCCTGCTGGGCATCGTACATGGAGGTGTTGACGCGGAATTCCTCGATGGTTTCCGGAGCGGGCGTCGGCAACGCCTGGCCGATGGCGAGATAGGGAGAAGCGGTGCTTTGAATCGGAGCGGAAGAGTTCTGCGCAGCGCCGCTGACTCCGGTGTTATTCACCACCCGAGCCGAAGACACCTGGCTGGTGCTCTTGCCGTTGAAAAGATTCTTGGCGTCCACGCCGTTCAGGAGGAAGGTATTGCTGGTATCGCGATTGCCATTCGCCCAGATCGGCTGATTACCCAGCCCTGAGTTGGCGCCGGTGCCGCTCGGTAGCTCCGCATTGACGCCCGGAGAGAGGATTGCCAAGCCGGTGAAACTTCCGGTCGGCAGTGGAACAGATTCGAGCTGGACTTTATCAAGAACGTAGCCGTTCGTGGTGTCCACGGCGTTGATGAGCGGCGTTTCTTCGACCGTGACGGTCGTGCTCACCGAGCCGACCTTGAGCGATGCGTTCACGGTTACTGTGCGGTCGGCCTGGACCGTGATCGAGGGAATCTTCTGCGATTCAAATGCGTCATGCGTGAAGGTAAGCGTGTAGGAGCCAATCGGAAGGTTCGAGAACAGGTAGCTGCCGCTATCGCTGCTGTGCTCTGTGCGCGTAAATTGCGTCTGATCGCTCACCAGCGTAATTACGGCGTTCGGGACCACGGCGCCGGAGGTGTCCGTGACCGTGCCCGTGATTCCTCCGAGAGTCTGCTGGGCTTGTGTGGGGAGCAGGAAGGCCAAAAGGAACGCGAAAGACGCCGCTGTGAAAAGCGCGGTGATCTTAATTCTCTTCATCATTTCGACGCCTCCAAAGGAGAAATTGTCCAACGTCCAGAAACGGTGCTGCTTTGCCGCGGCCACAGTAGCCCGGCTCTAACCTGAGCTTGAATTGCAGATTGTTCGGGGGAATTTATGTCAGTCTTGCCGGGAAGGGAAGAGAAACTTTCTGATTACTCAGATCAGAAATCTCGATACTTGAGTCGCGGACGATCATGTCCCGATATGGGGCCGCCGGAGATAAGGATTTCGTAAAGTTTAGAGATGGCGGCGAGCGAGATTGTGCCTGAGATTGCTGGTCTTCGCACGGGTGCGGTGCGATAGGATGTGCCCCATGCGCCCAGGCCGAATCGGCTATCTTTCGGTTACCGCTGCGGCAATTCTTACGGCGGCGTCGCTTGCGGCTGCGACGGCCGCTCAGGGTGACCTTGGCTCACGCGCGGGCCCTCCGCTCATCGCAAGAATGCACGCGCAGAGGGCTGCGGCGACGGACCTCGAGATCGGTGGCAATCTCGCTGGTCTTTTCGCCGGAACAACGCGCTACCTCACCCGAGACGACTTGCTCGCATTGCCGCAGGTCACCTATACGGTAACCGACGACAGCAACTTCACCAGGCCGACGAAAGTGAGCGGCGTGCCGCTCGAAGATTTGTTGCGCGATCTGAGCGCGGCCCCGCAGTCCGCCCTGGTGGTCGCGATCTGTGATGACAAATATCACGCGAGCTATCCACGCGACTATATGGCCGCGCATCATCCATTACTCGTGCTCGAGGTGAATGGCAAGCCGCCGTCCGACTGGCCGAAGGACTCCGCCGGACACGGCTTCGACCTGGGGCCGTACATGATTTCGCATGAGAAGTTCACCCCGGCGTTCAAGATTTTGGCGCACCCCGATGAGGCGCAAATTCCATGGGGAGTCGTGCGGCTTGAGTTTCGCGACGAGCGGGCGGTCTTCGGCGCGATTGCGCCGCGGGGCCCGAACGCGAAGCGGCCCGCGGTTCAGGCAGGCTACAAAATCGCGCGGCAGAATTGTTTTCGATGTCACAACAACGGCGCGGACGGCGGGCAAAAGTCGGGAGTCACGTGGGCTGTACTCTCGGCGTTCGCGACGAGCTCGCCCGATTTTTTCAAGGCATACGTGCGAAATCCGAAGTCGAAGCGCTCTGAGGCGCAAATGCCCGGAAATCCCGAGTACGACGACGGGACCATGCGCGTGCTGACAGCTTACTTCCGGACATTCTTGGATTCACGGGCGGGGATGCCATGACGCTACGCACAACGAAAATGCTGCTCGTGTTCGCGCTGGCGACTTTTTACTCGCTCGTGGTGTTTAACAACGTGACGGACTACGACTCGAATTATCAGCTCGTGCGCCACGTGCTGATGATGAACTCAACCTCTGCCGGCAATCACGAGATGTGGCGGGCGCAGAATCAGCCTGCGCTGCATACCGTGTTCTATATCTCGATCATCGCGTGGGAGGTGCTGACGATGGCGTTGTGCTGGTGGGGAGGATTCCGGCTGTTGAAGGTACGTCGCGGAACTGCCGCAGAATTCGAGCGGGCGAAGAGCGTCGCGGTGGCGGCGCTGACCCTGAGCATGCTGATGTGGCTCGTCGCGTTTTTGAGCGTCGGTGGCGAGTGGTTCCTGATGTGGCAATCGAAGAGTTGGAATGGGCAGGACGCGGCGTTTCGAATGTTTACGGTCGTCGGGATTGTGTTGTTGTTGGTGTCGCAGCGCGAAAGCGACGAGCGCAGTTAGTTTTGAGCGCGTGGAGATTTGTCGCGGCGGCTCGCCACTGCGAACCAGATCAAGCCCGCGGCTAAGTACACGAGATAAATGTAGGGAAGCCTACCGTAGGGACCCTCAGGGACTGGATACAAATTACCGACGAGCGCGAGCAGCATCGCAATGCACGCGAGCCAAGCAATCATCTGCGAGCCGCGGCGAAGCGCGCCGTGGTTGCGCAAATATTGAGGCAGTGCTGCCGCGACCAGCGCGTAAGTCACGATGAAGCCGTACGTCGCGAGCGAGCCAAGCCATCCGTAAACGTCCAATCCGGTAGCGCCTCGAGCCGCCAGGACGGCGACCGGTAGGGCAGCGGCGATACCCGTGACGACAATGGCGCGGCTGGGAGTTTCGTTGCGAACGTGAGTGGCGCGCAGTGCGCGGTGCGCCAGACCGTTGTGCGACATCAACAGCAGCACGCGCGCTGCAGCCGTGACGCAAGCCAGCGTCCCGGCAAACAGACTCACGAGCACGCCGAAATTGATTAGGACGCCCAGCACGGGCACGCCTGCTACTTCCGCCAAGGTTTGCATCGGCGCCTGGCTGGTGCCGAGATCCTGGCCGACCATCCGGAATCCGAGAACCTCCGTGTAAGAGCAGGCGATGAAGACAGCGCCAGCGAGAATGGAGCTCTGGATTACGGCGCGGGGAATCGTTTTCAGGGGATTGCGCGCTTCGGTGCCGAGCGTGGTTGCGCTCTCGAAGCCGACGAAGCTAAAAAGGGCCAGCACCAAGCCGAGCCGCAGACCGCCGCCCGTCATTCCGCGGAGACGAAGTTGATTGGCGTCCCAATGCAGGCCGCGATGCGCGAGGACGAGCACTACGACGATCATAATCACGCAAATCGAAGCGGCTTCGATCCACAACATCAAGCGCGCGGAGATTTTAACGTCGCGCCAAGCGACCCACATGGCAATGCCCGTGACGGCCACCGTAAACAGAACGCCCGAAACCGGAGTGCCTGCGGAATGCATTAGCACGAGGCTGGCGTATTGATAGAAGCCGCCGATGACGCTCGAACCCGTCGTCACGTAAGCGAGCAGCAGGCTCCAGGCAACGACGGCGCCCATCCACTTCGGCAGAATCATCGAAGCGTAGGTGTAGAGCGAGCCGGGCGACGACGAATACCGCGCAAAGCTCGCCACGCACATCGCAACGAGCAGCACAGCCACGGTCGCGAGCACGTAAGCCAGCCAGGTACCGTTGCCCGCCAGCGCACAGACGAGGGGAATCGTGGCGGCGGGTGTAGTGCTCGGCGCCATTGTGGAGACGGATTGCGCGAGAGTCTCCAAGGGAGAGAGGATCTCGCGCCTCAAACCATAGCTGGCTGCGTGACTCTTTGCCTGCGACACGCCGTCGCGCGAGACCGCGTCGTTGGATTCGCCAGGTTGGTTTTCGCCGGATTGTGCTGGCGTGAGCATGGCGTACCATACAGGTGTCGCGCCGCTGGTGCAAGGCGCTGGCGCGGGGTGGCGGCGACAAAGTCTGGCAAGGCTGAACGCATGGTAAGACGCGCGTGCGTTATAATCGCAATTTCTTGGGAGGCACAATGCAATTTTTGCAGAGGCGTCTGGCGCGAATTCTTTCGGTGTTTTGGATAGCTGCATCGTTGGCTGGATGCAGTTCGTGGTCGAATCAGGAGAAGGCGGAAGAAAATCCGACACGGCCAACGATTGTTTTCATGACGGATTTCGGCACGGCCAACGACGCCGTGGCAATCTGCAAAGCGGTCATCCTCGGAATCACGCCGGACGCCCGGATCATGGACATCACCCACCAGGTCACGCCCTTTTCAATTGAAGAAGGCTCCAGGTTCCTGGCGGGTGTGTCGCCGTACTATCCCTCGGGGACGGTCTTTCTGGTGGTAGTGGACCCGGGCGTGGGCACATCGCGAAAAGCGGTGATCGTGAAAACGAAGAAGGGGCAATATTTCGTGCTGCCCGACAATGGCTTGATCACTCCGGTTACCGATCGCGATGGTCTCGAAGGCGCTCATGAAATCACGAACCCTGCGTGGATGATTGGTGACAAGATTTCGTCTACGTTTCATGGCCGCGATATTTTCTCGCCGGCTGCCGCGCACCTCGGCGCTGGTGAGGATTGGGCGCTGGCTGGCCCGGATGTGAGCGATCTCGTGCGGCTAAGCCCACGCGCGGCGACCGTGGAGGCAAGCGGCATCACTGGCGCAGTGATTGGTCTCGACGATCCCTACGGGAGCCTGATTACGGATATCGAGGGCGAGGACTTCAAGAAGCTGGGATATGAACTCGGCGATAAGGTCACGCTCAAGATCGACAAGCAGCAGTACGCATTCCCATTCGAAAAAACGTTCATGGGCGTGCCGATCGGGCAGCCGCTCGTTTACATTGACTCACGAGGACGCGTGGGCATCGCCGTGAACCAGGGCGATTTCTCGAAGAAGTATCATGTCTCGCCGTCCGTACCGGTGTTCATTCCGCGCAAGGGGAAGTAGGCCCGGACGAAAACACTTCTCCGTTACCTGGCGCCAGTCTTGGTTTCTATCGGGGCTGCATCATCATCGCGCGGCAGTGGCGCGCGATCTGCTTTTCTTCTTCGGCGGAGACAACCTGAATTTTGTTCGCGGTGAGGCCGAGAAATTCCAGGCCGTTCGTAATTGCGGATCGGATGTACTCGCTGTGCTCGCCGATACCTCCCGTAAATACGAGAAGATCCACGCCGCCGAGAAGCGCGGCGTACGCGCCGATTATTTTGCGGACCGAAATCGCGAAGATATCCAGCGCGAGCGTGGCCTGCGGTTCGCGGGACTGGGCCCGCGCCACCAGCGCCTTCACATCGCTCTCGCCCAAAGAAAGAGCGAAAAGGCCGCTCCGGTGATTGAGCAAATCCTCCAGTTCGTCGGCGCCAAGTTTTTCATTTCGCATCAGATAGAGAATCACGCCAGGGTCGAGGTCGCCGGATCGCGTACCCATGGGAATGCCGCCGGTGGGAGTGAGACCCATCGTGGTATCGATCGACACCTTATTGCGAACGGCGCAGAGGCTTGCTCCATTGCCGAGATGCGCGAGGATGGCTCGATGGGGAAGTTTTTCGCCAAAGTGATAAACGAGCGACTCGTAGGAGAGGCCGTGAAAACCGTAGCGGCGAATGCCCGCTTCGAAGTAGCGTTGCGGAAGCGGCAGATGGGACGCCACCTCTGGCATGGTCTGGTGAAAGACGGTGTCGAAACACCCGAATTGAGCCGCGGATGGAAAGATCGATTGCACGGAGGCGATCAGCGATAGCACCTGCGGGATGTGGAGGGGCGCGAAGTGTGCCGCCAAGCGCAGTTGGTCCAGCACTTCAGGTGTGATTCGTTGATGCGAACGAAGATTGGGACCGCCGTGCACGACGCGATGGCCTACAGCTACCGGGGTGGTGTGAACATGCCCGCGAATCGCCGCGGCAAGTGCAGTTAGTGCATCGCTTTGCGACTCAAGGACGCTTTCCCGCTGCACGGGAGACCGTCCGTCCGAAAAACGAATGAGTAATGTTCCGTTGCTGCGCCCAATGCCATCCGCGCTCCCCGTCAGGAGCGCCTCTTCTTTCGTGGCGTCGCAATCATAGAGGCCGAACTTTAGCGACGACGAACCGCTATTCAGCACCAGTATCCGATCGTTGTTGGTCCGCTCGTCCACGATATCTACCCGGGCCATTTCCAGGTCCGAATCTCCTGCTTATCAATGCCCTCGGCGTGCGCGTAATTGATGCTGTCGATGATCTGTCCCTTCATCGCCTCCTTCACGTGAGCGCCGATGGAGCGAAGCCGCGGAACGCGATCGATCACGTCGATCGCAAGGTCAAAGCGGTCGATCTGGTTGAGGATGGCGAGTTCGAGTGGTGTATTAATGCTGCCCTTTTCCTTGTACCCACGCACATGAATGTTGTCATGATTCGTACGGCGATAGCTGAGCTTGTGAACCAGCGAAGCATACGAGTGGAAGTTGAAGATGACAGGTTTGTCGGCAGTGAATAGGGAATCAAAGTCGCGGTCGGAAAGCCCATGCGGATGCTCGGTTTCCGGCATCAGGCGGAACAAGTCCACGACGTTTACAAAGCGGATCTTCAGATCGGGGAAGTGCTCCTTCAGAATCGCGACCGCAGCGAGTGACTCCATGGTCGCGATGTCTCCGGCGCAGGCCATCACGACGTCGGTCTCCTGTCCATCATCGGTGGACGCCCAGTCCCAAATACCGATGCCTTTGGTGCAATGGGATACCGCTTCTTCCATGGTCAGATACTGAAGATGGTCCTGTTTGTCCGCTACGATGACGTTGACGTAATCGCGCGACCGCAGGCAGTGATCCGCCACGCTGAGCAGGCAATTCGCGTCGGGCGGCAAATAAATGCGGACGACATCGGGGCTCTTGTTGGTAACCACGTCAAGAAATCCGGGATCCTGATGCGTGAAGCCGTTGTGGTCCTGCCGCCAGACCAGAGACGTGATGAGGAGATTGATGGACGGCACGGGCGCGCGCCAAGCGAGCTCTTTTTTCGACTTCTCTAGCCATTTGGCGTGCTGGTTGAACATGGAATCGATCACGTGCACGAATGCTTCGTAGGTGGAGAAGAAGCCGTGGCGGCCAGTGAGGACGTAACCCTCGAACCAGCCTTCGAGAGTGTGCTCGCTGAGCATTTCCATTACGCGCCCGGAGACGTCTAGTTCACCGCCGTCGGCGTCTTCTGGCTTGTATTCGGCAAGCCATGTCTTCTTCGAAGCCTCGTAGATCGCCGTGAGCCTGTTGGAAGCGGTCTCATCGGGGCCGAAGACTCGGAAGGAATTCATATTGCGGCGCATCACTTCGGCAAGAAAGTGCGCGAGCACGTCGGTTGGAGGCGCATAGATGGCGCCCGGTTTCTTGATCTTTACCGCATAGTCGCGAAAGTCCGGCAGATCGAGTTCTTTTCGCAGCAGGCCGCCGTTCGCATGCGGGTTCGCTGAGATGCGGCGCGCGCCCGAGGGAGATAGCTCCTGCAACTCGGGTATAAGCGTTCCATGGGTGTCAAATAGCTCCTCGGGTTTGTAGCTGCGCATCCAGTTTTCAACAATTTTGAGACTCGTCTTGCTCGTCACCGGATCAAGTACTGGCACCTGATGCGCGCGCCAGAAATCCTCGACCTTGTGGCCGTCCACCTCTTTGGGTCCTGTCCATCCTTTCGGAGTACGAAGCACGATCATGGGCCATCGCGGGCGCGTGGTGTCCCCCGTGGAGCGGGCATGCTGCTGCAGCTCGCGAATTTCCAGGATGCATTGCTCAAGAGTGGAAGCCATCTTCTGATGCATCGTGGTTGGATCGTTGCCCTCGACGAAGTAAGGTTTGTGTCCGTAGCCAATCAACAGCGCTTCCAACTCTTCATGCGGGATACGCGCGAGGATGGCGGGATTTGCGATCTTGTAACCGTTGAGATGCAGCACAGGCAGCACGGCGCCATCGCGAATCGGATTCAAGAACTTATTGGAATGCCACGAGGTCGCAAGCGGGCCAGTCTCCGACTCGCCGTCTCCTACTGCGACAGTTACGATGAGATCGGGATTGTCGAACGCGGCCCCGTACGCGTGCGAGATGGAGTAGCCCAGCTCGCCGCCTTCGTGAATCGAGCCGGGCGTTTCAGGCGTGCAGTGCGACCCGATTCCTCCGGGAAACGAAAATTGTTGAAAGAACTTAAGCATGCCCGCTTCGTCGCGACTCTTATCCGGATAAATTTCGGAGTAGTAGCCTTCCAGATAGCAGTTGGCGAGCGTCGCCGGAGCGCCGTGGCCGGGGCCCGAGACGTACATGATATTCAAGTTGTATTTCCGGATGAGACGGTTTAGGTGGACCCAAATAAACGATTGGCCGGGATCCGAGCCCCAGTGGCCGAGCAGCCGATTCTTGATGTGCCCCGGCTCGAGCGGCACACGGAGAAGGGGATTCGCGCGAAGATAGATCATGGCTGCGGAGAGATAGTTGCAGGCTCGCCAGTAGGCATCCATCTTTTGCAGTTCTTCAGGCGGAAGGGGTGTGACGAATTCAGGCGTCGCAGGCATCAGCATTCTCCGAGGGACGGTCGCGCTCGGGCCGGCCGGCGCTCCTCCCTTAGAGCCTAAACTTTTCTGACGCGGAAGAAAACATCGGTTGGAAGAAGTCATCGCTAATTTTCTGTTAAGAGATCGACTGGTACAATGGCGCGCATGCGTCCCAGGGAAGTCGTGAAAGCGTGGGTTGAGGCGTTCAATCGTGCGGATGTGGACGCGCTCACGAACTTCTATCGCGACGACGCGATCAATCATCAGGTTGCCGAACAACCTGTCGAAGGACGCGACGCGATTCGCCAAATGTTCGAGGCGGGTTTTGCCGCTGCGGATATGGTCTGTGTCGTGGAACGCATTTTCGAGGATGGGGAATGGGCCATTCTTGAATGGCGCGATCCCCAGGGCCTCAGAGGCTGTGGTTTCTTCCACGTGATTGATGACAAGATCGTGTTTCAACGCGGGTACTGGGACAAGCTGACTTTTCTCCGCCTCCACGGACTTCCCCTGCCGGAAACCACGAACTAACCGATTGCGGTTGCTTTTCTTCCATTGACGTCGTAGCGACGCGCACCCTATAGTTGCTCACTTTTCACACGGGAGATTCTGGATTGTTCGAGCGCGTCTTTCATCTCCGGGAAAACCAAGCGACGGTTCGCACCGAGCTGCTCGCTGGACTGACGACGTTCATGACCATGGCGTACGTGGTCGTGGTGAACCCACGGATCCTGTCCGAGGCGGGAATGCCGGTCGAGGGCGTGCTTTTCGCCACATGCGCTTCGGCCGCCCTCGCGACGCTGGTGATGGGAATCTGGGCGAATTACCCGATTGCGCTCGCGCCCGGCATGTCGCTGAACGCGTATTTCACTTATTCGATCGTGCTCGGGCGCGGTGTGCCGTGGCAGACCGCGCTGGGAGTTGTTTTTCTATCGGGCGTGCTTTTCCTGATCCTGACGCTCACGAATATTCGCGAGCAGATCGTCAACGGCATTCCTGATTGCCTGAAACACGGCACCGCTGCCGGCATCGGTCTTTTCATCGCGTTCGTAGGATTTCGCAACGCGAACATCATTGTTGCGAATGCGTCCACGTTCGTGGCATTCGGAAAAGCTTCCGATCCGCAAGTGATATTGGCGGCGCTCGGCGTGATGCTGATCGCGATACTGATGGTACGTCGGGTCGGCAGCGCGATTCTGATCGGCATCGTCGCCATCACGCTGATAGGGATTCCGCTGGGAGTAAGTCACTGGCCGGCGCACCTTTTTTCACTGCCGCATCCTTCGGGGACGTTTCTGAAGTTGGATCTTCGCTCGGCGACGAAGCTCGGACTTGGCGAGCTCGTTTTTGTGTTTTTCTTTGTGGATCTATTCGACAATGTGGGAACGCTCGTCGGAGTTTGCGAGCAGGGCGGATTTCTTCGGGATGGCAAACTGCCGCGAGCGAGCCGCGCTCTGCTGGCGGACGCCTTTGGGACGATCGTTGGCGCGCTGACCGGCACGTCCACGGTTACAAGCTATATCGAAAGCGCGGCGGGCGTGGCGGCGGGCGCGCGAACGGGCTTGGGCAATCTGGTAATCGCGGCATTGTTTGGCGCGGCAATGTTTTGCGCGCCGCTCGTCGCCGCGATCCCGTCTTACGCGACCGCGCCGGCCCTGATTCTAGTCGGAGCGTTGATGTGCGGCGCCGTCGCCAAGGTGAAGTGGGACGACTACACCGACTCCGTTCCCGCGTTTCTTACTCTCATTGCCACGCCGCTGACGTTCAGCATTGCCACGGGCCTGAGCCTGGGGCTTCTGTCGTTCACGTTCCTGAAACTTTTCACCGGACGCCACCGCGAAATCAGTCCGCTCATCTGGGTGCTCAGCGTTCTGTTTCTGCTTCGCTATGCTTTCCTTGGGGCTGGATAGAAGCGAATCAATAACGGACTTTGTTGGCTTGCTTTTCCCATGCCCGAAAGGCTTCGAGAGCTTCTTCCCTCATCAGCGGAAGCATCGGTATCTTGCGTTCGGAATGCGCCCGCAGAATTTCGCGGTAGATGAAGGAATCATCAAACCCGGCGTTCGAAGCGTCGGCAGCGGTATTGCCAAAGTAAACGCGATCGGGCCGCGCCCAGTAAATCGCTCCGAGGCACATCGGGCAGGGCTCGCAGGACGTGTAAATGTCGCAGCCTCCGAGCTCGAAAGCGCCGAGTTTCTTGCAAGCCTCGCGGATAGCGATCATTTCCGCGTGTGCGGTCGGATCATTCGTCGTGGTCACGCAATTCACTCCCTCAGCGATGATCGCGCCGCCCTTTGCGACGACTGCGCCGAAGGGACCGCCGCGGCCCGTGCGGACGTTGTCGATCGAGAGTTGAATGGCGCGCGCCATGAAGTTGTTTTGCATGTTCTATAGTTTTTAGATCGTCAGGCGCATCCGGCGATTCGCTGGTCGAGATGAGCGAGGACTTTCGGCCACGCTTCGCCGTGGCGTTTTCTCGAGGACTCGTCCGGAAAACCGGCGTGCGTCAGCCGCAGTCGCGTTCCGCCGTCGTGGGCCGAGAATTCGACCGTCACGACCGTCTCGGCTCCGTTGGTCGCGGCTGTGAGCCATGTCAATTCAACGAGGCGGTCGCGTTCGATCCGGAGGAACCGATCGTCGTGCGGATGGCGCTGGCCTTCGAACTGGGTTTCGAAATAGAACACCGCGTTGACCTCGCCCTTCATCAACACCGTACCCGGAGCCGCAAACCAGCGATCGAACTCTTCCGTCCACGCCGTGTATAGCGCGGCGGGCGGCGCAATCATCACGCGTTCAGCGGTCAGTTGAAGCAGCCTGGTTGAAAGGTCCGGCGGCGCGATTGCCATCGTCGTGCACTCCTACTTGCGACCGCTTCGCAGCACGGCAAGTATAAGCCGGACCTTGAAAGCGCGTAAGAGGATATCGGGCAAAGCGGGCGGATGATTTCCTGAGAGGCGCGCGAAGATGAAAGACTCAAACTGCTAAGATAGGCGCCAGCAGCGGCCCAAAAGTCTAATCAGCGCGGGGCATGACTCCATGACTCTACAAGCTTTTCTCTCGCGACGCGTGGTTACGCCGGAAGGAATTCGTCCCGCGGCTATTGTGGTTAACGGCGAGCAAATCGAAGCCGTCGTTCCCGCGGATCAGGTTCCAGCGAGCGCGCGAATTCAGGATTTCGGCGAGGCGGCGATTCTGCCCGGGCTTGTGGATTCGCATCTGCACATCAATGATCCGGGAAGATCCGAATGGGAGGGATTTGAAACGGCTACGCGCGCTGCGGCAGCCGGCGGTTACACGATGCTCGTGGACATGCCGCTGAATTGCCTGCCTGCTACCAGTAACGTGGCTGCGCTCGAAGCGAAACGCGACGCGGCGGGCGGCCGCTGCCGAGTCGATTGGGCGGCGTGGGGCGGTGTGGTTGCCAACAATCAGAGCGACGTAGAAAAACTCGCTGGCGCGGGCGTGCGAGGCTTCAAATGTTTCTTGATTCACCCCGGCATTGACGGTTTCACGATGGTTGCCGAACCGGAGCTGCGCGCGTCGTTGCCTCTTGTCGCGCGAACGGGCCTGCCGCTGCTGGTTCATGCGGAGCTAGCCGGACCGATCGACGCGGCCACGGCGGGTCTGGCAAACGCGGATTGGAAATCGTACTCGACGTATCTGCGATCGCGTCCGGACGAAGCGGAGCTGTCGGCCATTCGGCTGCTCCTGTCTCTGTGCAGAGAATATCGGTTCCATCTGCACATCGTTCATCTGGCGACGGGGCAGGCGGTGGACGAACTGCGCGCGGCGCGTGCGGAGGGTTTTCCTGTGAGCGTCGAAACGTGCCCGCACTATTTGCATTTCACCGCCGAAGGGATTGCCGACGGCGCGACGCTCTGCAAATGCGCTCCGCCGATTCGAAGCCGCGAAAACCGCGAGAGATTGTGGCAGGCGCTGCGCGACGGAGTGATCGATCTTGTGGCTACGGACCATTCTCCTTGCCCGCCGTTCATGAAACAGCTGGAAACGGGAAATTTCAAAACCGCTTGGGGCGGCATTGCGAGTCTGTCAATCGCGCTGCCGGTGATGTGGACGGAAGCCAACCGCAGAGGCTTTACGCTGCGCGATGTGGCACGGTGGATGGCCGAACGGCCCGCCGAATTGGCCGGATGCGGTTCGCGCAAGGGGCGAATCGCGGCGGGTTGCGACGCCGATCTCGTCGTTTTCGAGCCGGAGACGGAATTCACGGTCACGCCCGAGCGCCTGCATTACCGGCATGCGGTTTCCGCGTACATGGGCGAAAAGCTTCGCGGCGTGGTGAAGGCAACGTATCTGAGAGGGAAGCGGGTGTTCGCCGAAGGCGCATTTCCAGGCGGTCCAATCGGCCGCGAATACCGTTCGTAGCACCGCCATCGGCGGAAATCAGGTATACAAATCCTTTCAGTTTTCGTTCACAATATTGGCAGCCCGAAAAATTCTTTCGGGCCACACTTCAACTTTTTCCATATGTTCGTGCCGAGCTTGACGTGAAGGACGATCGCATCGTCGGCTTGTCCGCGCCGCGAAAGGAAGGGCGCGACAAAGTCACGGGACGAGCACGGTACATTGACGACATCTCGCTGCCGGGCATGCTCTATGGTGCCACCGTGCGCAGCCGAGTCCCCCGCGGCAAAATCAAAAAGATAACCTTCGGACCCGGCATCCACTGGAGCGAGTTTGTCATCGTCACCGCGAAGGACGTTCCCGGGGAAAACTATATCGCGCTGATTGAAAACGATCAGCCGTGCCTTGCGGATGGGTTGGTCAACCATCCGGAAGAGCCGATTCTTCTACTGGCCCATGCGGACCGCCACGCGCTGCCGAAAGCGGTCGAAGCAGTTTCCATCGAGTACGATCCTTTGCCGCCCGTGTTAACGATTGAACAAAGCGAGCGCCAAACGGAAATCATCTGGGGCGCGGACAACGTCTTCAAGACGTATCTAATTCAAAAAGGAGATTTGGTCGGCGTTTGGGAAAAGGCCGACTACATTGTCGAAGGCGAATACACCACCGGGGCGCAGGAACAGCTGTATATCGAAACAAACGGAATGATTGCGTCGTTCGATGCGAACGTGGGCCTCACGGTGTGGGGTTCGCTGCAATGCCCTTACTACATCCACAAGGCGCTGATGGCGCTTTGTAACCTGCCGGAGACCAAAGTTCGCGTCGTGCAAACGGAAACGGGCGGCGCGTTTGGCGGCAAGGAAGAATACCCTTCGATGATCGCGGCGCATGCAGCGCTGCTGGCGATCAAGTCCGGGCGGCCGGTGAAAATCGTTTATGACCGCGCGGAGGATATGGTTGCCACGACGAAGAGGCACCCTTCGCGGACGCGGCATCGCACCGCTGTTCGCAAAGACGGCAAAATTCTAGGGGGCGAAATAGAGCTGACGATTGATGGAGGCGCGTACTTGACGCTGTCTCCGGTCGTGCTTTCGCGCGCCACGATTCACGCCGGTGGCCCGTACGACTGGCCCGCCATTCGCGTCCGAGCGAAAGCCGTAGCGACCAGCGCGCCTCCGCACGGAGCGTTTCGCGGTTTCGGCGCGCCGCAGAGCCTTTTTGCGATGGAGCGCCACATGGATCGCATCGCGCGCGCCGTGAATTTGTCGCCCGTTGAAGTTCGGCGCGTCAACTTCCTGAAGTCAGGCCAGACAACGATCACGGAACAAACGATCAACGAACCGATCGATCTGAATAGCATGCTCGACCGTGCCCTGGAATATTCGTCTTACCGAGAGAAGAAGCAGCATTTTGCGAGCGAGAACGAATCCCGTACGACCAAGAAGGGAATCGGCATCGCGACTTTTCTGCACGGCGCCGGATTTACAGGGTCGGGCGAGCGCTATCTAAGCTCGGTGGTGGGCGTTGAGGGAACGGCCGAGGGTCGCGTCCGCGTGCTTGTCTCCAGCACCGAATTCGGGCAGGGAACCAACACCGTGCTTTGCCAAATCGCGTCGGAGGCTCTTGGCCTGCCATATGAGGACGTGGAAATCGCGCAGCCCGACACCACGGAAGTGCCCAACAGTGGTCCCACGGTCGCGTCGCGTACGGCGATGGTCGTGGGAAAGCTGGTGGCGTCCGCCGCGCGGGGACTTGAGCAAACGCTGACCGCCTCCGGCGTGCTCGGGGCGATTCACACCCCAGAAGAATTTCGCGCGGCATGCCGCGCACACGTGGCCGCGCACGGCCAATTTCGGTCGCTCGCGCGCTACGATCAGCCTGCCAATATTTTCTGGGATGACAAAAACTACCGGGGCGAAGCGTACTCGGCGTTTGCGTGGGCGGTTTACGTGGCGGTGGTCACGGTTGATCTAACGACCTACAGTGTCTCGGTGGACGATTTCGTCGCGCTTCAGGAAGTTGGCAGGGTCTTGAATCCAGTCCTGGCGCGGGGCCAAATCATCGGCGGCATCGCGCAGGGGATCGGATTCGCGCTCTACGAAAAAGTGGAATGGAGGAACGGCCGCATGCAGAATGGTCAGATGACGAATTACATCATGCCGACTTCGGCAGACGTGCCTCCGATTCGCGTGTTTTTTGAAGAGCTGGGAAATGCGCACGGCGCATACGGAGCGAAAGGCATTGGCGAGCTTCCGATGGATGGCCCCGCGCCCGCGATCGTAAATGCGATCGAAGATGCGCTCGGGATTCCCATGGATTCGATCCCGCTGCTTCCCGAGGATATTTTCGACGCGCTAGCTTCTCCCTCGAAGCGCGTAATCGACGCTCATCTCCCGGCCGGAGTGCGATGACGAAGACAGGCGCCCAATGCCAAATTTCCTTGACCGTGAATGGCGAACCGAGGACCGTGCGCGCGTATCCGATGGAAAGATTGTTGGACGTGCTGCGGCAACAACTGGGACTAACCGGAACAAAAGAAGGATGCGGAGAAGGCGAGTGCGGTGCGTGTTCGGTGATGATGGATGGCGCGCTGGTTGATAGCTGCCTGGTGCCGATTCTTCAGGCGCAGGGCGCGAAAGTGGTTACGATCGAAGGACTTGATCAGGACTCGCGAGCCCGCGCGCTGCAACAGTCATTTCTGGAATATGGCGGCGCGCAATGCGGCATCTGCACGCCGGGGATGATTCTCGCTGCCGTTCATCTGTTGCGGGAAAAGCCCGAGCCGGGGATGGACGACATTCGACAGGGGCTTGCGGGCAATCTTTGTCGCTGCACCGGATACGTCCAGATTTTCGAGGCTGTGGCTGCAGCCGCGAGGCGCGGTGTTGGGAGATGAGGTCCGATCCCGCGGAGTACGATTTGGTCGCGCCCGCGAACTTGCAGGCCGCAGTGTCGCTTTTGGCGAATGAACCTGATCGCTGGCTCCCGATCGCCGGCGGCACGGACCTGATGGTTCAGTTCGCCGCGGGAACCCTGCGAGCGCGTAATCTGATTAGCATCTCGCGCCTTCCGGAGCTGCGCCGGATCGAAGCGTTCGCGGAAGAAATCGAGATTGGTGCGGGTTGCACATACTCCGATATTCGCAAGCACGAATCCGTGCAGCGCGAGTTCCCGATGCTCGCGAAGGCGGCAAGCTGGACTGGCGGAATCGCGAACCAGAATCGAGGAACGCTCGGCGGCAATATCGTCAACGCATCGCCGGCGGCGGATTCATTGCCCGCGCTGCTGGTGTATGGCGCCGAACTGATTCTAGTTTCCGTCCGCGGCGAACGGCGAGTGCTCTATTCGACCTTTCACACGGGATACAAGAAATTGACGCTCGCGGCGGATGAGTTGATTCGTGCGGTGTGCTTGCCGCGGCGATTCACCGGATATGTCTCATACACGCGAAAGGTCGGAACGCGCAACGCGCAGGCTGTCTCGAAGGTATGCATGGCGGCGCTAGCGCGATTGGAGATTGGGGCCATTCACGATGCGCGTATCGCGCTCGGAAGCGTCGCTCCAACGCCCATTCGTCTGACGGAAACCGAACGCTTGCTCGATCGAAAGCCGCTTGACCCATCGCTCGTACGACTGGCGAGCAGAACGGCGGTGGCTGAGGTGCAACCGATTGACGATATTCGGTCCACCGCAAGATACCGGGGAGCGGTGGTCGGAAATCTGGTGACGGAATTCCTCGAGAAACTGGGCGGCACGCAGCGGATGAGGAGCGTCGCGCTGGATCGGTGGAACGGTTTGCCGATGGATGAGGCGGAAAAGGAAATCCTGCCGTGTTGCGGCTCGCGGGCGTGGGCTCGCAGCATGGCCGCTCGGAGGCCGTTCTCGGACGAAAACTCCGTGCTCGCCGCGTCCGACGAGACGTGGCGGAGTCTGGGTGAGCAAGATTGGATGGAGGCTTTCGCGCATCACCCACGGATCGGCGAATCGCTCGCGGCCCCATCTGCGACGGCCCGCTCGGCGGCATGGTCGTCGCAAGAGCAAAGCGATGCGGCTGCAGCGGGCGACGCCGTCAAGATCGCGTTGCGGGAAGGGAACGGCGAATACGAGCGGCGGTTTGGACGGACCTTTATCATTTGCGCTACCGGCAAGAGCGGCTCCGAAATCCTGCAGATTTTGCGCCATCGGTTGCAGAATGATGACCGCACCGAAATCCGCGAAGCGGCGGAGCAGCAGCGGCAGATCAGCCAAATTCGCCTGAGAAAGTGGTTGCAGGGATGAGTGGAAAAATTTCGACCCACGTGCTGGATACAGCCAAGGGCAAGCCTGCAGCCGATGTACCGGTACGCCTCGAGTGGCAAGAGGCCCCGGAACGCTGGCGGCTGGTTGCGTCGGCACGCACGGATCAGGACGGACGGTGCGGCCCGCTACTGCCGGAAGGCGAGAGCCTGCGCGTGGGAAATTACCGTTTGAGTTTTGATACGGAGCGATACTTTGCTGCGCAGAAGATCGCAGGACTGTATCCCTTAGTGCAGATCGTATTTTCCGTGCGAGAAGGCGAGACACACTTTCACATTCCCTTGCTGTTGGGTCCATTCGGGTACACCACGTACCGCGGGAGCTGATCCGATGATTGGGCTGGCTGAAAATCGCTACGGCAAATCGCGCATCCGCCTCGTTCGTGTGAAGCGGCACCGCGAGCGACACGATTTCGTCGAATGGACCCTGGAGATACTTCTGCAAGGTGATTTCGAGAGCTGTTTCACGGATGGCGACAACAGCAAGATTCTTGCCACGGATACGATGAAGAACACGGTCTATTCCTTGATGCGCGATTCATCGGCCGCGTGCATGGAGGAGTTCGGTGAGGAGCTGATTGATGTCCTTTTGCGCCGAAACCCGCAAGTATCGCGCGCGGAAGTGACGATATCGGAGAAGGCGTGGGAGCATCTCGTCGCAGCAGGAAAGCCACAACCAACCGCTTTCGTGCAATCGTCCGGCGAGCGGCAGACGACCAGACTGACGCGCGCGCCCGGTGGCCGGTGCGCGGTCCTTTCCGGCCTTGAAAATCTGGTGATCATGAAGACGGCGGGATCCGGGTTTGAAGGCTATATTAAGGATTCGCTTACAACCCTGCCGCCGACCGTGGATCGTTTATTTGGCACTACGCTTCGAGCCAATTGGAATTACGGCGCCGATCATCTCGCATTCGTTCCGTTGCGCGCCACAATTCGCGAAGTGATGCTCGGGGTCTTCGCAGCGCATCAAAGCAAATCCGTGCAGCATACGCTTTACGCAATGGGCGAGGCTGTTCTTAAGGGCGTCGCGGAAGTTGAAGAGATCGAGCTGACGATGCCGAACATCCATTGCCTGCTGGTGGACCTTTCGCGCTTCGGGCAGGACAACCCGAACGAAATATTCGTGCCCACCGATGAACCTCACGGCTTCATCGAGGCGCGCGTCCGGCGGAACGCGTGAATTTCCGGCACTCATGACCGACGAGAGCAGAGCACGCACCGTAATCGAGCGCTGCCGGAAGCTGGCAAGTTTCAGCCAGGATCGCCGTAGCACTCGCAGGACCTTTCTCTCGCCGCCCATGCGCGATTGCCATCGTGAAATCACGTCGTGGCTCAAACCCCTCGGAGTCGAAGCAAGGATCGACGCGGCGGGGAATCTGCGCGGGATCTATCGCGCCGCGGAGGCGAATGCGCCGCGGTTGTTAATCGGATCGCATCTCGATACAGTCCCCAATGCTGGAGCATTCGACGGCATCCTCGGAGTAGTTCTGGGCGTGGCTTTGCTCGAAGCGCTCGACGGCAAGCAGCTGCCATTTGGAATCGAAGTAGTCGGTTTTTCCGAGGAAGAAGGACAGCGTTTCGGCGCGCCGTTCATCGGAAGCCTCGCGCTCGTGGGCCGGCTGGATGATCAGTTGTTGAGCCGCAAGGATCAGGATGGCGTTTGCATCCGCCAGGCGATTCAGGATTTCGGCCTGGATCCGCGCGAAATTCCCGAGGCTGCTTTGAAGGGCGACACGATTGGCTACCTGGAATTCCACATCGAGCAAGGGCCGATTCTGGACGGCCTGAAACTCCCGCTCGGTGTGGTCGAGGCTATCGCCGGCCAGAGCAGGCTCGAATTCATCTTTACCGGAAGCGTGAATCACGCGGGCACGACGCCGATGAATCAGCGCCATGACGCGATCGCGGCAGCTGCGGAATGGATCGTTGCTGTTGAACGCGAGGCGCAGAGCGTGGAAGGCCTCGTTGCGACGGTTGGCAGCTTTACGGCTAAACCGGGAGCGCCAAACGTGATTGCCGGAGAAACTCGACTGACTCTCGACGTGCGACATCGCTCGGACGAGATTCGAGACGGCGCAGTGGAAACTCTGGTCCGCTTGGCGAAAGCGCTCGCGGAGCGGCGCGGACTGTCGGTGCGGCACAACATTCTTTTGACGCAGCGGTCCGTGGCGATGGACCGGCAGCTCGCGTGTCAAATCGAGGCAGCGATCCGCCGCGCAGGCTGCGAACCACACGTGATGATTAGCGGCGCGGGCCACGATGCCATGATCCTGGCCGAAAGAGTTCCGGCATCAATGATTTTCTTACGAACGCCGGGCGGCATTAGCCACGACCCGGCGGAAAGCGTACGAGTGGATGATGTGGCGAAGGCAATCGCCGCAGGCTCGCATTTGCTCGCACTGCTCGCTTCATCACCCGCGATTCAAAGGAGAACGGACCTTGCATAACCTTGGCCGAACGCGAAGCTCCCAGCAATCGAGTCACCTGCTGCTTACGCCGGACACGTTCGTGCGCGCCGCTCTGCCGGGAATGAAAAAGTGCAACGCGGTTGTGCACGTCGGCCCGGCCCTGGGCGCAGCATTCACGCAATACACGGCCGAGTTCGAAAACGGCGGTGAATTGGGTGGCACGGATGCGCAGCGTTTCCTCTACGTGGTCGAAGGCGGCGTCAAAGTGGAAGCGGAAGGGCAGTCGAACCAGTTCGCCGCGCGCGGTTATGCATATTTTCCAGAGGGTGCGGCGCACCGCGTGGTAGCGACGCAGGCGACTCGCGTCGCTGTGGTCGAAAAGACGTATCGGGCGCTCGATTCGGTCAAGCGGCCGTCCGCGATTCTGTCGAGCGAAGATGCGGTCGAGTCACATTCACTTGACGACAATCCAGACTTGCAGGTGAAGTGCCTGCTTCCGGATGAGATGAGCTTCGATTTCGCCGTGAACACAATGGTCTATCAGCCTGGCGCCGCGCTCAGCATGGTCGAAATGCACGTGATGGAACATGGCCTGCTGATGCTCGAAGGCGGAGGAATTTACAGGCTCGGCGATTCCTGGTATCCGGTAACGGCCGGTGATTTCATCTGGATGGGGCCGTGGTGCCCGCAATGGTTTGGCGCGATCGGCAAAGTGCCCGCAAAATATCTGATCTATAAGGATTGGAACCGGCATCCGCTGCCACAAAAGCAAAGATGAGCCTTTCCATTGATTCCGCGCGTCTGTCTGCCGAGATCGAAGCGCTCGCTTCCATTTCGGATGCCGAACCTCCGGCCGTAACAAGAATTGTTTTCACGCCGACGGACCTGAAAGCGCGCGCGTGGCTCCTCGATCGTTGCACGGAAGCCGGACTTGCCGTGCGGCAGGACGCCATCGGAAACACGTTCGCGCGCTGGAATGGCTCGGAGCCTCAGGCGCCGGTTGTTGGCACCGGCTCGCATATTGACGCCATTCCCAACGCCGGAAAATACGACGGCGTCGTGGGAGTGCTCGGAGGGCTTGAGGCGATACGCGCGTTGCAACGCGACGGATTTCGCCCAAGAAATCCAGTTGAGTTGCTGCTGCTCACTTCAGAGGAGCCCACGCGCTTCGGAATCGGCTGCATCGGCAGTCGCTTGCTTTCGGGCAGCCTTTCCGCGGAATCCGCCCGGAAGCTGAAGGACTCCGAAGAAAAATCAGTGGACGAGGTCCGCCGCGCCGCGGGGCTAGGCGGTGAGCTCGAAGAAGTGAGACTTTCGTCCAGTTATTACAAAGCCTGGGTGGAATTGCACATCGAGCAAGGGCCGCTGCTCGAACGCGAAAAGATCCCACTTGGAATTGTCACAAAAATCGCGGCGCCGGCGAGTTCGCGGATTTCAATCGAGGGTGCGGGCGGACACGCCGGGGGCGTGCTGATGCCCGACCGGCGGGACGCGCTTTGCGCCGCGTCGGAACTGATACTGGCAGTCGAGAGCGCAGCTCGCACCAGCGGATCAATTGATACGGTCGCGACGGTCGGAATCTGCGACGTGTTTCCCGGCGCTGTGAACAGCATCCCAAGTCGCGTTCGAATGAGTCTCGACGTGCGCGATACGGACCTTGCCCGGCGCGACGGGGTGATACAAGCCGTCGAGCGCGCTTCGCAGCAAGTCTCAAAGAAGCGGAACGTTTTGGTTCACAGCGAGTTGCTGAATGCCGACGCACCTGCCGACTGCGCCGCCGAAATCGTCGACGTGCTTTCGCGTGCTTGTGAAAAGCATCAGCTCAGCTCCAGGAAAATGATCAGCCGCGCATACCATGATTCCCTCTTTATTTCGCGCATCGCCCCAGTGGCGATGCTCTTCATCCCCTGCCGCAACGGCTACAGCCACCGTCCGGACGAGTACGCGTCTCCAGAGGACATTGCGCGCGGAACGCTCGTACTCGCCGAAACACTGGCGAGCCTGTCTGCCTGAGCCGGCACACTGGATTCTTGGGTTTTACTGCGCGGCCGGAATAATTCGGTGAATGAGTCGGCGCGGAACGGGAGCCTCATCGGCAACCTCGTAGCTTTGCTCCATCAGTGTTTTCGCGCGGCTGGCGCGAGCCTCGGAGTTGTACATCAGCGTGCACAGGGGCTCGCCCGGTGCCACTCGGTCGTGGACCTTCTTGTGCAGAATGATTCCGACCGCCGGGTCCACGGGATCCTCTTTCTTCTCCCGGCCGCCGCCCAGAATCACGCAGGCCGTGCCCACTTCCTCGCACCGGATGGCGCTTACGTAGCCGCCTCTCGGGCTGCGGATGTTCATTGAATGTTTGGCGCGTGGCAGCCGCGTGGGATCGTCGACGACGCGAGCATCGCCGCCCTGCAGCGCCACCATTTCGCGAAACTTCTTGAGCGCCTGTCCGGAGTGAATTAATTCGCCGCCAACTGCTCTTGCCTCCGCAATCGTAGCGGCGCGCCCGCCGAGATGAAACATCCACGCAGCCAGCTCCAGGCAAAGCTCGCGAAGATCTTCCGGGCCACCGCCGCGCATCACCTCGAGGGCTTCTTCCACTTCAAGCGCATTGCCCACGCGCAACCCGAGCGGTTGGTCCATGTCGGTGATGAGCGCCACCATCTTCTTGCCCATCTTTTTTCCGGTCTCGACCATGAGTTCGGCCAGGAATGCGGCGTCCTCCTCCGTTTTCATGAATGCGCCTGAACCTGTTTTTACGTCCAGCACCAGACCGTCAATGCCTTCCGCCAGTTTCTTGCTCATGATGGAGGCGCAAATCAGAAACGGGCTTTCCACCGTGCCCGTAACGTCGCGCAGCGAATAAAACAGGCGGTCGGCCGGTGCAATTTCAGCTGTCTGGCCGATCATCGCGCAGCCACACGCATGCAGAACCTCCCGGAAACGGCTGACCGAAAGACTTACGTCGAAGCCCGGAATCGCTTCGAGTTTATCGAGTGTGCCGCCCGTGTGGCCGAGGCCGCGGCCGCTGATCATCGGAACGACCAGCCCCCCCGCTGCCGCGAGCGGAGCCAACACCAGCGATGTTTTGTCACCCACGCCGCCGGTCGAGTGCTTATCAATTTTCGCCGCAGAAAACTCGGCGAGGTCCAGCACCTCGCCTGAATGCAACATCGCGTCCGTCAGATTTGCGGTCTCGGTGCGACTCAGACCTTTTAGCAACGCAGCCATGAGCCACGCGGAAGTCTGGTAGTCCGGAATCTGACCGAGCGTATAGCCGCGGACCAGATAATCTATTTCGCCACGGGAAAGTTCGTAGCCGTCACGTTTCTTGCGGATTACGTCAATGGCGCGAATCGCACGGCCGCCAGAAGTTTCGCCGGCGTCGATCACTGTAGGCGAAATCCCTCCGGCAGAAGATCTGCGATTGGCAGCTCTTTCCATCCCGAAGAGCTCGGAAAGAAAACGACCGCCTCGGGACCAAATTGGAAAATCACCTGCCGGCACGCCCCGCAGGGAGAGCAAGGTGCGTCTTGATTGTTGACCACGGCGATTGCGCGAATTCCCATTTTCGGCCCCAGCTGGGCCACTGCGGAAAAAATTGCCGTGCGTTCGGCGCAATTCGTCATGCCATACGACGCGTTTTCAACGTTGCAGCCGAGAAAAAGTTTCCCCGTGGTGGTCAGCAACGCTGCGCCCACTTTGAATTCGGAATACGGAGCGTAGGCATTCTTCATCGCTCGCCGGGCTGCTTCGAGCAGCCGCTTCCGGACATCGCTCCTGGATTTGGGTTGTGCCATAGGTGAATTCACAAAATGCGCGGTCGCCGCCGATCTGCTCCACCTGCTTCGAAAAGCAGCAGGTAGCGTAGTAACATCTATAGCCTATGTCGAGCCGAAATTCAGACGTGGACAGAAAATCGGTCATACGCAACTGGCAGGATCTCGCGAAGATCATTGACCACACGATTCTTCGTCCCGAAGCCACTGCGAATCAGATTGTGCGTCTCTGCGAGGAGGCTCGGGAGTTCAGTCTCGGCGCGGTGATGATCAATTCCTGCCAGGTTGCACTGGCGTCCGCGAATCTAAAGGGCAGCGACGTCAAAGTCGGCGCCGTTGTTGGATTCCCGCTGGGAGCGGCGCTGACGAGCGTGAAAGTATTCGAGGCTGCCGAAGCGATGAAACTGGGCGCGCGCGAAATTGATATGGTCATGAATATCGGAGCTCTCAAGTCCGCTGATCGTGAACTCGTCGCGTCTGACATCCGAGCCGTAGTCGAGGTTGTGCATGCGCAGAGATCGCTCGTCAAAGTCATCCTCGAAATGGGCCTGCTCACGGACGTTGAAAAGCGCATGGCGTGCGAGATCAGCGAAACGGCCGGCGCTGATTTTGTGAAGACTTCCACGGGATTTCTCGGAGGCGTTGCGACGGTCGAAGACGTCGCATTGATGCGCCGCGCTGTGACGATCGGAGTGAAGGCGTCCGGCGGAATTCGAACCGCAAGCGATGCGCGCAAAATGATCGAAGTCGGCGCGAACCGGCTCGGTACGAGCAGCGGCGTGAACATCATTCGCGAGTGGCGCGCCGAAACAGACGTTAAGTCAACGGTTTCGTAGCCGGCTCCGCCTGGCGTCAAGAAGTGCTCATCCCACCGTATTCACAGAAGCATTTTACGAAAGACGTCTGCAAGACAATACAGCAGTGGATCAGTTCACGAGCCGCGCAGACCAGGTGTGATTTTCCAGGCCGCGTTAGTGGTTACAGATGTCGATGAACCACTTGTCCTGTAATTCGGCCATACGTCCAAGCGACTATTGGGGAGCCGGGTCCGAGGATCGTTTCCGAGTGGGCAACGACCCACCCGGAACAAATATCCGCCAATTATTGAACTTGTCGCATCGGCAGTTCTTAGTGTTTTCCCGAGCTAACGTGACCGCGGCCATCGCGCATTTCATTTCCCTTGAAATGAGAAACCTTATCAAGACGCTTTGACGGCTCGGGCCTATCGCCGACGTTGGGCCTTGCGCCTCTATACCCGCGCTGAGTATCGAAACGGTTATTCACATGGCCTTGAAAGTTCTCTGGGCCATGAAACCACGAGCCAGCACCAATGAACGCCCCACCCGAAAACCATTCCGGACCGTAGTAGCCGTAGGGCGAACAGGCATAAGGAGTGTAGTCGTAGTAACCGTAAGGGCAGTCAGGTGCGGCGCCAACGCTGATGCCGACGCTGACCTGAGCCTCTACTTTGGGAGCGGCCACTGTGAGACAAAGTCCTGCCACAGCCGCTATTGCGAGATATTTAAATCTGTTCATGAAATATCCTCCGTGTTCACTCCTATCCTCGCCATGCATCCTCATTCTGGTCGCGGCGAACCGTAGAGTCTGTCCACAAGAGCACACTTCCAGCTTGGGTTTCCATCAGAGCGCCGGCCTCAGCTGGCACTCATGCTCGCTCACTGCCCCCGATGTTGTTTAGCCACTGTGCGAATAGAGACAGCACCAATCTGTGCGCAATGGGTACGATTCTGGCTCGATGCAAACCGCCTGTTGCGGCGGCGTTTTGCATCGAGCGGCATCGCAAAGGAGAATCAAAATGAAGTTTATGAAAGCATCGCTAGTTTCGAGTGCGTTCTTAGTGGGGCTACTCATTGCCGGATGCAACGCGACCCCAGCGGCAGGACCCGCGGGACCTCAAGGACCTCCCGGACCACAAGGCGCCTCGGATCACGATAGAGATCGCGATCAGGACAGGCACGCAGACCAGGGCCGACAAGATCAGGGCCGACGGGATCAAGCTACATCATGTCCAGCAGGACAGCATCACGATACTGATGGGGGTTGTATCAGAGACTAGAACCTAGGCATGGCGGAGTGACGGCACAGGAAATAGTCCACATCTGATTAAAGCGGTTCCGGAGGAGTGCCTGCTTGACAATCCTTCTCCCGAAAACCTAAAATCACGTAGGCGAAGAAAAAGCGAAAACTAAAGACCCCTTCTTTTCGCCCTTCGCGTCCGCCATGAGCTCAAAGACTGCTGCTTTGCGTTCGCACGTCGCATCCGCGCTGGCTGCGTGTGTCGCGAGTCCCTTTGAATATCGCGATCGTCCGGTCGTGGAAACTGTTCCGGTGGGCATTGGACCCGTGGATTTTCTTACAGGGGGATTTCCTCGAGGCAGCTTGACGGAAATTTACGGCCCGCCCTGTTCCGGGAGAACCAGTCTGTTGATCTCCGCGCTGGCGTCGCGAACCGCGGCGTCGGAGGTGTGCGCGCTCGTGGACGCGCGCGATTCCTTCGATCCTACTTCCGCGGAAGCAGCCGGCGTGAAATTGAAACATCTGCTCTGGGTGCGTTGCCGGAGCGTTGACCAGGCTCTGCGCTCGACCGATCTGCTGATACAGGGCGGAGGCTTCGGATTGATTGCCCTCGATTTCGGCGACACTCCGGCGCAGGTTATCCGCTACGTTCCCCTTCAGGTGTGGTTTCGTTTTCGCCGGGCCGTGGAATCCACGCCAACAATTCTTGTCGTGCTGGAGCAGGAATCGAACGCCAAAACGTGCGCCTCTCTGGTTCTTCAACTTCGCATGCAGGAAGCGCAATGGTCGCGGACATCCGGAACAGCGGAAGAAATTCTCTCGCATCATTCGCCGGGATGTTTGCTTGAAGGCTCAAAGAGCCATGCGGAAATGATTCGTTCCCGGACGAAGCAGGAAGGGAGCCGGCTGATTCAGCAGGAAGTTTTCATGCACGGAGGCGGCAACGGCATCGAGTTTGAAACGGAAGCCATGGAGATTTATTCCTGCGCATTATCCGGCATACACAGCTCGGGAGGAGGGTCCGGAAAAGGGTGAGGAATTTCTCCAACCCCTTGGCCTCTCCGCCGGATTTCGATGAGATTCGCTTCCATTTTCGTTCCCAATTTTATGCTGCAAGCGGTTGTCCGCACCGAACCCGCCCTGCGCGAGCGCGCCCTCGCCCTGATAGATGGCAACCCGCCGTTGTGCAGCGTGGCAGCCATCAACGAAAAAGCCGCGCAAACGGGACTCGAACTCGGGATGACGAAAATGAACGCGACGCAATTCGCCGGTTTGGAAATGCGCCCGCGCTCCCGGTCGCAGGAAAAAATAGCTCACGCCGTATTACTTGATATCGGATGGTCCGTCTCCCCGCGCATCGAAGATACCGCGGAGGACACCATCGTTCTGGATCTCTCCGGCCTGACTCACTTATTCGGTGCGGAAGAAGACATCGGCACGCACCTTGCGCGGCGTTCCTGCGAATGCGGCTTGCTGCCGAACGTCGCCATTGCCTCGAACGTGGATACGACTCTGATCGCCGCCCGGGGTTTTCGGGGAATCACGGTGATTCCGCCCGGGCGGGAATCGAGGTGTCTGGGCGATTTGCCTGTCAGCGCACTTTCCCCATCGGTCGAAACCGCCGAGACATTGAGTCGCTGGGGCGTGCGTACGTGCGCTGTGTTTGCCGATCTTCCGGTTTTGCAACTTTCTGAGCGCCTCGGACAGGAAGGAGTTCGTCTACATGCCCTGGCGCGCGGCGCAACTTCGCGCTCGCTCGCGATCGCGGAGCCCGGCCATTTATTCGAGGAAGAAATGGAGCTGGACGATCCCGTCGAGGAACTCGATCCACTTTCGTTTCTGATGGGCCGATTGCTCGATCAGCTTTGCGCGCGTTTGGCGGCGCGCTCGCTGGCGGCTGCCTCCCTTCGCGTGCGCTTTGAGATGGAACGAGCTTTTGAAAATGCGCTGGACGTTCGCAAGGAGATGTTTCGCCGGATCCATCCGCCCGGTGTGTATGAAGAAGATATGCAGCTTCCTGTTCCGGCGCGCGATTCAAAAATGCTTTTGAAATTGCTGCGCCTGCGTTTGCAATCGAATCCGCCCGCTGCTCCCATTCGAAAAATCGTGATCGGAGCAGAATCCGCCCGCCTGCGCGCCACGCAGGGGGGGTTGTTTCTTCCCAGTTTTCCCGATCCTGAAAAACTGGAGCTCACCATCGCGCGCATTGCGAACGTGGTGGGCGAAGGAAATATCGGTTCGCCGTCCCTGGTGGATACCTATCGCCCGGGAGAATTTCAGATGCAGCGATTTCTGGCTCCTCTGGAAGCCGCGGGAACAGGCCGCAAATCCAGTGGTATCGCTCATGCAGGAAAGCCGCGCAAAAGCTTTCAAGCCTCTACAAGTTTTCGAATCTTTCGCCCGCCCGTTCCCGCGACGCTCGAGCTACATGCGGGGCTCCCCACCCGCGTTTTTTTTCAGGGGCTGCGCGGACAAGTGCTGGCCGCTTCCGGTCCGTGGCGTACATCCGGCGACTGGTGGCGGGAAGATCCCTGGCAACAGGACGAATGGGATCTAGAGATTCATTTCCATCCTTCTTCAGGCAGCCGCGATACGGCAGCGTCATTGCGTTCCGATTGCGGCCTCTATCGTTTTTGCTACGACGCATTGCGCGATAGCTGGTTCGTGCGGGGAATCTACGATTGATGTACGTCGAGCTGCACGCGCGATCCGCATTCAGTTTTCTCGAAGGCGCTTCCTTGCCCGAAGAATTGGCCCGCATATGCGCGGACCACAGCATGCCGGCCATGGCTTTACTCGATCGGGACGGCGTGTACGGTTCTCCCCGTTTCCATCTCGCGGCGAAAAAGCTTCCCATCCGGACGCATATCGGCGCGGAAGTCACATCCGCCGCAGGCTGGCGCTATCCCTTGCTCGTCGAATCGCGCGAGGGCTACCAGAATTTGTGCCGGCTGATCACGCGCATGAAGCTCCGCGCGCGCAAGGGGGAGGGAAGCGTCCAGCACGAGGAAATCGCCGCGATGGGCGGCGGCCTGATCTGCTTGACGGGAGGCGACGAAGGTCCGCTGGCGCATGTTCTGGCACATGACGGATTCGACGCTGCAATTGAATGCGTGCAGCAGCTTTGCCGCGCATTCGGCCGGGAAAATGTTTACGTCGAATTGCAGCGCCATCTTTCTCGCGAAGAGGAAACGCGCAATCAGGCCGCGGTGGCCATCGCGCGAAAGCTGAAGCTGCCTTTGCTGGCAACCAACGGCGTCTCGCACGCGCTGCGGCAGCAACGCGAGCTGCTGGATGTTTTCACATGCATTCGCCATCACCGTGTGCTCGCCACTGCCGGCCGCTTACTGAGCCGCAATTCCGAGCACCATTTCAAGGCGCATGCGGAAATGGCGGCGCTCTTTTCCGACCTTCCCGAAGCCATTGCCGCCACAGAGGTTCTTTCCGGGCGCTTGCAATTCAGCCTGAACGATCTCGGCTATCAATTTCCCGCATATCCGGTTCCCGGCGGCGAGTCGCAGATGGAATTTCTTCGCCGGCGCTCACACGAAGGGATGATTGTCCGCTACGGCCCGAGCGACGAACGCGCGCGGCGTCAAATTGACCGCGAACTCGCCTTGATCGAGAAGCTTAATCTCTCCGGTTATTTTTTGATCGTCTGGGACATCGTTCGCTTTTGCCGCGAAAAAAATATTCTCGTGCAGGGACGCGGCTCCGCGGCCAATAGCGCCGTTTGCTACGCGCTTGGCATCACCGCGGTTGATCCCGTGGGAATGGATCTTCTTTTCGAACGGTTTCTGTCCGAAGAACGCGGCGAATGGCCGGACATAGACCTCGACCTCCCCAGCGGCGACCAGCGAGAGCGCGCCATTCAGTACGTCTACGAACGCTATGGAAAATTGGGCGCGGCCATGACCGCGAACGTCATCACCTACCGCGGCCGCTCGGCCGCCCGCGAAATCGGCAAGGCTTTATCGTTTGATCCGGAAATGCTCGATCGCTTGTCCGCGCTCGTCGGCGCGTGGGAATACAAGGACCCCGGCGACACGCTGGCGCGCCAGTTTCGCGACGCTGGTCTCGACCTCCAGAATCGGCGGATTCGGAAATTTTTCGAGCTTTGCAAAGCCGTGCAGGATTTGCCGCGTCATCTGGGGCAGCATTCTGGCGGAATGGTGGTGTGCCAGGGGCAATTGGATTCCGTGGTCCCTCTCGAACCGGCCACGATGCCGGGCCGCGTGGTCGTGCAATGGGACAAGGAAGATTGCGCCGACATGGGTATCGTGAAAGTAGATCTTCTCGGCCTGGGAATGATGGCCGTGCTCGAAGACTCGCTCAAAATCATTCGCGAACATCATGGAGAAGAGGTTGATCTCGGCCATCTGCCGGCGAATGATCCTGCCGTTTATGGCGCGCTGCAGAAGGCGGATACGGTCGGGATGTTTCAAGTGGAAAGCCGCGCGCAGATGTCGTGCCTGCCTCGCCTTCATCCCGCTTGTTTCTACGATATTGTCGTGCAGGTCGCGATTATTCGTCCGGGGCCCATCGTCGGGAAAATGGTTCATCCTTATTTAAAGCGCCGCCAGGGGCTGGAACCACCCGAATATTTTCATCCCGCCCTCAAGTCGGCTCTGGAGCGCACGCTTGGAGTGCCTCTTTTTCAGGAGCAGTTGTTGCGCATGGCGATGGTCGCCGCGGGATTTACGGGCGGAGAAGCCGAGGAATTGCGGCGCGCCATGGGATTCAAGCGTTCCGAAGTGCGCATGAAGGAGATCGAAATAAAACTTCGGCGGGGAATGCAGGCGAACGGAATCACCGGAGAAACACAGGACAAAGTCGTCCAGTCAATCACGTCATTCGCCCTTTACGGATTTCCGGAATCTCACGCGGCCAGTTTTGCGCTGATCGCGTATGCGAGCGCCTATTTGAAATGCCATTATCTTGCGGCATTCACGGCCGCGATGCTGAATAACCAGCCGATGGGATTCTACCGCCCGGCAACGCTTGTGAAGGACGCGCAGCGCCACGGATTGAAATGCAAACCCATTGACCTCACGCGCTCGGATTGGAATTGTACGCTCGAAAAGATTCCCGAAGGCCTCGCGGTGCGCTTGGGAATGCGCTACGTCAAAGGCCTGCGCCAGGAAATTGCGCTTGAAATCATGCATCAGCGCAGACTATGCGCATTGGCATCCGTGGATGATTTGAAGCAGCGCATTCCTGAAATACAAAAATCCGAACTCACGGTGCTCGCCGAAGTGGGAGCCTTGAATTTGATTTCCGGGCGGCGCGGCTTCCATCGTCGCGATGCTCTTTGGCAGGTCGAACGTGCCGCCCGCCGCCCTGGCCTGCTTCTGGAGACGCAGGAAGAAGCCTCGCAGGACGAGCCTGCCGCCATTCCGGATTCGCCGCTTTCGCGCATGACCGACGAGGAAAGATTGGTCGCCGACTTTCGTGGCACGGGGTTGACGGTCGGGCCTCACCCGATGACCTATCGCCGCGCGGAAATGAGGGAACGCGGAGTCCGCGCGGCCATCGAACTTGCCAAACTTTCCGACGGGACGCATGTGCGAGTCGCCGGAGCGGTGATTGCCCGCCAGCGCCCCGGCACGGCGAAGGGTTTTGTTTTTCTCAGCCTCGAAGACGAGACGGGAATCGCGAATGCCATCATCACGCCGCAACTGTTTGGGCGCGACCACACCGTGGTCGTAAATCACCCCTTTTTGCTGATCGAAGGAACGCTTCAAAATCAGGACAACGTGGTGTCGGTAAAGGCGGAGCGCGTCCTACCGCTCGAGATATCGCGCGCGGAAGTCACCTCGCACGACTTTCACTGAAGAAATTTACTTGCGGCGCCTAATTTCGACTGGCGCGTCGCAGCCATTGCCCTCGCAAGATACAGGCGTTTCCGCCACGCTCTAGGCCATCAGAATTTCGTCTTCGAATTTTAGGGGGTCGGAGCTTCCGCTCTGACATAAAGGTCCCGAAGAAATTTGGGCTTTAGCCCCTGAGGACAACGGTTCCAATCTACTTGTTGCGAGCGGGCAGATCGTCCTTCCAGCTCAAGATGGCTTCCGAAGTATCGCGCGTGGCGCCCAACCGTTCGCGAGCCAGTGCCCAGCGATCTCGAATCAGCCGCGAAACGGGCGCGTCGAGTTTCACCGCCTCGCCCAGATCGGCTGCGATCTTCACATCCTTGGCCATCAGGCCGAGTGCGAAACCCGTGGCGAATTTGCCGCCTAGCACCTGCTCCTTGATCATCACCTCGGTCGTGAAGTTGCGGCCCGTGGAAACGTTCAGAATATCCACCATCGTTCCCTGATCCAGGCCGAACCGCTCGCCGATCAGCAGCGATTCAACAACGGCTGTATATCCCGCCGCTGCAATATAGTTGTTCAGCGCTTTCATCGCATGACCCGTGCCGAGCGGGCCGGTTTCAAAAAGTTGCTTGCCCATGGCCTGAAGCAAAGGCTTCGCGCGCTCGATCGCCGCTTTATTGTCGCCGCCGATCATAATCGCGAGCGTGCCGGCCTTCGCGCGCGGCACCGCGCCAGATACCGGCGCATCAATGAGGACCGCTCCGCGCTTTGCGATCTCCACCCCAAGCTCGCGTGTTCCGACGGGTTCTGACGAGCTCATATCAATGACCAGCGCGCCCGGTTTCAACGCCTTCGCGAACGCGCCGCCTTGATCCTCCAGCAGCGCCTGGCGGACAATTTTTCCCGTTGGCAGCATGGTGACGGTCATTTCGTTAGCCGCAACTTCTGCCAGCCCCGCGGCCGCTTTGCACTTGAACTCCTGCGCAAAGCGGGCGCTCCGCGCGGCATCCACGTCGAACACCATCAACTCGTGCCCGGCCTGGGCGATATGGCTCGCCATCGGCCAGCCCATGTTTCCGATACCGATAAATCCTACGCGCATGATGTTGGTCGCTCCTCTACTCGAGTCCCATTTCCTTCAGCACGTCCATCGCATGATTGAAGCTGTCCACGCCCGCCGGCACTCCCGCATAAACCATGCTGTGCAGCAGGACTTCGCGAATCTCGTCTTTGGTGACGCCGTTCTTGATAGCGCCGCGCACGTGTCCCTTCAGCTGGTTCGGTTTATTCAGCGCAACCAGAAGAGCCATGGTCAGCATGCTGCGCGTCCGGCGGTCGAGTTGAGGCCGCACCCAGACCTCGCCAAAGCAATATCGCGTCACAAGTTCCTGCAGCGTCCGGTTGAAGTCCGTTGCGGAATCAATCACCTTGTCGGAATTTGCCAGCCCGAACATATCGCGCCGGATCTGCAATCCCGTGTTGAAGGTGTCGGTTTTCGTTCCGTTCGTGCTCTGCGGCGGCAGCTGTTCGTCGAAGTGCACGATCGTCACTCCGCCCGTCGCGTAGTTCGCCACGTCTGCGGCCACTTTCTGGCCGATCGGCGACTCCATCGCCGCGCCCATCGCGGCCGCATCGGCGAACGCGCCTTCCCAAATACAGAAGTAGGGAGAAGGAGCACCTACGCCCTCGATGGCAAAGCTGTGCCGGCTGGAAATCAATCCCGGCATCTGCTGCGCCAGAGGAAGATGCGTTCCCTCGTAGTACTTTTTGAAATGGGCTGGATCCTTTGGTGTTGGGTACAGCGCAAGAACTTTATGCATGGCGGTCGTTTGTCCTTTCGGTGGCGATTGCCTGAATTAGAGATGAAACAGCTTGCGCGCGGTTTCGCCCAAAATATTGCGCTTGGCCTGCTCGTCCAGGAACGGCAGTCCGGCGATGCGCGCCGGCACATCGAAATCCCAATGAGGCCAGTCGGAGGAGTACATCAGCTGGGTCTCGGCATGCACTGCTTTGAATGTCGCTTCGAGCATGTGCGGAATCGTCACCTCGAGCGGCTGCGACGTGAAAAACATCTCCGCGATGTATTCGCTCGGCAGTCTCTTCAGCAGAGGAGCATCGGACTGCCGCATCAGGTATTCGTGGTCGAGTCGCTGCATCATAAAGGGAACCCAGGCCAGCCCGCTCTCGATCCAGAGTACCCTCAGCTTTGGAAATCGCTCGGGAAGGCCGTTTACGATCCAGTTCGTCATGTGCATCATGTTGCAGGTGACGAACGACATCGAGTGGACCGATAGAAAACGGTTCATCGTGGACGTCATTGTGTCGCCCCAGGTCGGGCCGGCATGGAACGCCAGTGGCAGACCGCGCTCCTCGAGCTCGCGATAGACGCGCATGAACATATTTTTGTGAACGCCCGCATGGCGCTGGCTGGTGATCATGAACCCGACCACGCCAGGAGTTTCGCCGAACTCCTTGATCATCTTCAGGCAAGCGTCGGGATCGTGAAACGGTAGACAGAGCAGAGTCTTCACGCGCTTTTCGCGGGGAAGAATGGTCCTCGTAAACCACCGGTTGTAGGCGAACGTCATCGCCGTAACGATGTCCTGCTCCGGATGTAGGCCCATCTCCAGCATCGGCTGCGGGAACACCACCTGCATCTTGATTCCCATCGAATCCATGGCGCGCCGGACGAGCGTCAGGTCGCGATGCTCGTCGGTCTTCTCCACATGCTCGCCGAGTTCGGCCTGGTGCGGGATGCGGCCAAACACATCCTGAAACGTCAGCCCAACCGGATGATTGCTGAATGCCAGTTGTTTTGCGTTCGGCCAATTCTGCGTCATGGAAATCGCGTTGTGCCGCAGGACGGGATTCTCGAGGTGGTTCAGAATCTCGGACCAGGAATCGAACTCCACGTGGTGCGCGTCCACGTCCACGATGAAATAGTCATCGAGGTGGAGACGGGCGATATCGCGGCGCGCGTTGGCGAGAATTTCGCGCGAATCGGTGCGCGTCGTAATCTGCTGTACCTTGTGCTCGGTCGCGCTGGCCACACCGTTGACTACCTCGGTTTTACTCATCGTCGTGTCCTCATCCGCAAACGGGCCCGGCGCTCAAGAAAGTTCACTGCGCCTTTGGTGCCGTCCTCGAAAACCAGAGCGCCAAATCAAAAGGGTTCATGTGCTGCGCCCGCAGCAGGGCGCATGCGACCACCATCGCTGCCGTGGTTGAAACCGTGGCATCAATCGCGGGAACATCGCTCTCGAGTTCCTCCGCGAACGCCGCATAGAGTTTCACCGCTCCGGTCACGAGGCTCGTAACATCTTCCGAGGGCACGCCCGCCAATTCCCCCGCCTGTACGGTTCGCTCGATTTGCCCCCGTAGCTCAGCGACAAGCCCCGATAGCTTCGCGGCCTCCTCAGACGGTGACATAAATTCCGTCGGCTGCTTCTTCCACCGGGACCGAAATCAAACGTGCCGCGCGCCGCCCCGGATGCACGCCCGTCTTGATGTCATATTCAAAGCCGTGCCATGGGCAGACGATGTGCAGGTTCGCCTCATCGAACGCGAATCCGTGACTCTCGCCACGCTCGTCAATCACTTCGTCCACTCGCGGGATGATCTTTCCCTGGCAGACTGGTCCGCCCTGGTGCGCGCACTTATTGAGATAGGCGTATAGGGTTCCGCCTACGCGAAAAATTCCGATGGTGGTTTCAGCGACATCCACCACTAAGCGGCCGCCTTCCGGCACGCGCTCACCGACCCCTACGAAGACCCTTTGCGATGTGGCTGGCATATTCCCCCGCTCGCTGTCATCCTCTGGTAGCCGACGCGGCGTATTGTATGTTGAGAAACACCGCTTATCAACTTACTAGCCCGCACGCGAATGTGGTATACTGACTTTGCGCTTAATACCGCGGTTGTGTGGTGTGGTTGCTCTCGTCGATTAACTGCTGAGAATACCCCGCCGTCAGTTCCTTCCAAAGTCTTTTGCGTAATTAAAAAAAGGACTGGATATGCAGGTTGCCGTGCCCGCTTGAGGACTATCGAGTGCGCCGATCACTGCATCTACCAGATAAGAAAACACTTAGAACATGCAGAATTTGTCAGAATTAGCAATTTCAGATTACACAAAGGAGCGGCTATCGTCGGCTGGTTTCTCGATCCCGACTCCTGTGCAAGCAGCTGCGATTCCCACGGCGCTTGCAGGTAAAGACGTGCTCGCGACGGCGCAGACAGGCACCGGCAAGACGCTGGCGTTCCTGATCCCTGTGATGGAGCGGCTGCTCCAGGACAAGACTCCCGGAATTGCAGCGCTCGTTCTCGTCCCGACACGCGAACTCGCCATGCAAGTCGTCGAGCAGTACAACGATTTGAGGGGCAAGCAGCTGTCGCCCGCGGCTCTCGTCGTCGGCGGCCTTGCCGAAGGGAGCCAACTGAACGCATTGCGTCAGGGAGCTCGCCTCGTCGTGGCTACGCCCGGACGCCTCGAAGATTTCCTCGATCGCAAGCTCGTGAATTTCCGCGCCCTGCGCGTGCTCATTCTCGACGAAGCCGATCGCATGCTGGACATGGGATTTCTTCCCGCGATTCGCAGGATTGCATCCATCCTGCCGAAAGATCGCCAGACCCTCTGCTTCTCGGCCACTCTCGAAGCCTCCGTTGCGCATCTGGTTCACGACTACATGCGGCATCCGGTTCGCGTCGAGCTGGGCTCGGTGCTGAAGGCTTCGGAAAACGTCCGCGTGCAGGCCTTCGAAGTTTCCACCGACCGTAAACTCGATGTGCTGTGCCGTTTGCTCGCTCAGGATAAGGGCCGAATCCTCGTCTTCGCGCGCACCAAGCGCGGATGCGAACGCCTGGCTCTCAGCTTGAACCGCGAAGGCTTCGCCGCGTCCATGATTCACGGCGGACGTTCGCAATCGCAGCGCACCGCAGCGCTCGCCGGATTCCAGCAAGGGCGTGTCCGCATCCTCGTCGCCACCGATTTGGCCGCGCGCGGGATTCACGTGGACGACATCGCCCAGGTCATCAACTATGATCTGCCGGAAATCGCCGAGAACTTCATCCATCGTGTGGGACGTTCCGGACGAGCGGGTGCGCAAGGTCTCGCTTCCACTCTCTTCGGAATCGATCAGCGCGGTGAGTTGCTCGCACTCGAGCGCACACTCGGCATCAAGATGGAGCGAAGGAAGGCAGCGGATCTTCCGGAGCGCAAAGACCGGAAACCGGCCTCGCAACGCGCTCTCGCGCCTGCGACCTCCAGAATCAGTCGGCTTCCCGGCGAATTTCTGCAGGCGCAAACGATGTCATAACCAATTCCCAATCCGCAGGGTTGGCAGCAAAGGCTCGGCCGATTCCTCGGCCGGGCCTTTGCGTTTTCATGGCCACAAATCCTCGTTGACAGTCGCGACCCGAATATGAGGTATAGAGGTCCATGATTTGCGAGTCCGCAGGTCCAAATCATAATATTCAAGGCGAACGCCCAGGCCGTCATGTTTGAGCAGAATCTCAATCCCACGGGGCATCTCTGGCTGACCGTCGTTGCGGCGTTGATTCCCCTCGTAGCGTTGATCCTGATGCTCGCCGTTTTTCGCATCACCGCGTGGCTGGCCGCCATTCTCGCAGGCGTGATCACCGTGCCGGTAGCCGTTCTCCTTTGGCACGCTCCCCTCGCGAGCGCGCTGAAATCGTATCTGTACGGCGGCCTCACCGGCGTCTGGTCAATCGACTGGATCACGTTCTGGGGCCTGATTATCTTCAATACGCTCGTGCTCACCGGTAATTTCGGCCGATTCAAGAACTGGATGATCCATCACGCGACCGCGGACATTCGCATTCAAACCATCATGATGGCGTGGGCATTCGGCGCGCTGCTGGAAGGGCTCGTCGGATTCGGCTATCCATGGGCTGTGGTGGTGCCGATTTTGGTGGGCCTCGGCATCACCGACCTCGATGCCATTCGCGTTGCTGCGCTCGCAAACAACGCGCCGGTATCGTACGGTGCGCTGGGAGCTCCGATTCTCGGACTGGCTGCAGTCACCAGTCTGCCGCTGCTGGCGCTTTCCGCTTCGATTGGAAATGTAGTCGCGATCCTGGCCCTGCTGCCGCCATGGGTTTTGATCTATCTCGTCAGTGGTTGGGAAGGAGTCATCGAGGCGTGGCCGCTTGCGATCGTTGGCTCGCTTTCTTACATCGCGGGGCAGTGGCCCGTTGCGCATTTCCTCGGTCCTTATCTTCCGGACCTCAGCGGCGCCCTCGTTTCCTTCTGGATTCTTTTCCTGTTCGTCAAAGTTTGGCGCCCGAAGACGATTCGCGGATTCGGTGGGGTCGCTCTCGGTCCCGCCGCGGCTCCGGCATCGAACGCGTCCGAATTGAACTCGCCCCGCGAAGCGTTTCTCGCGTGGGTACCTTACATCGTGCTGATTCTCGTCGTCGTTGCATGGACCGGACCGTGGTCCACGCTTCCCGCCAGGAGCTTGTTCAAGCTCTCGCTCGCCGCGAAGTCTTCGGTCACACAGAAAGCGATCACTTCCGTTTTTAACTTCACCCCGCTCAACGGAGGCAGTTCGATTCTGGCGTCGTGGCTCGTGATTCTGGCGATCTTGCGTCCCAGCCGCCAGATTTTGGAGCAGGTCTTCGTGAAGACATTCAAGCAGATGTGGGGCGCGCTGCTGGTCGCGTTTTTCGTGTTCGCTCTCGCTTACATCTTCGTGTATGCGGGAATGGCAAATTCGCTTGCGTACGGCCTTTCGAAGATCGGCGTTTTCTTTGTGGTATTGGCGCCGATTCTCGGCTGGATTGGCGTCGCGCTATCCGGCAGCAACACGTCCACGAACGCGATGTTCGGCCCAGTGCAGGCCGTGACCGGGCGGCTCTTGAATTTTCCCGTGCTGCTGCTTCCGACGCTCAATTCGGTGGGAGCGGAGGTTGGAAAGCCGATCGCGCCGCAGACCGCCAGCGTAGGCGTCTCGACTAGCAAATTCGTCCGCAGCGAAGGTCAGGTCATCCGCCACAATATGGGGTGGACTCTGATTGTCCTCGCATATCTGATCCTGATCGCCCTGCTTTTTTACTACGTGTTTCCCAATTCAATGGCGCTCTAACCGTTACTCTCTTCGTCTTGCTCCCATTACCAGCAAAGCAACTCCTCCCGCCAGGGCAAATCCGCCGAAAATCGGAGGAATCGGGATTTCCTTCCGTTCGTCCGCCGTGGCGTGAATCGGACCCACGTCGAAGACCTTTTCCCGGTGCGTATAGCTGAATCCTTGATAGATGAGAGCCAAAACACCCAGAACCACCAACAAGATTCCGGCCATCGAGGTCGGTTTCATATTTTCGACTCCTTGATCAAGAGGCGATCCTTCGCTGCCGAATCACGCGAACCACCAGGACGATAATCGCCAGCGCCAACAAGATGTGAATGTAGCCGCCCATCGTGTAGGAAGTGACCATACCGAGGAGCCACAAGACGAGCAAAGCCGCAAAAGTTGTCCCGAGCATACGGGTTTTCTTTCCCAAGCGATTTCAGTCAACGCGCCTGTCTTTCAGTAAGAACTACTTGGCCCGGGAATGTTCCGAGGAATGGATTGTGGCTCTCGGAGCCGACGCAATATGAGTGAGGCGAAGGCGGAGCCGCCCAATCCTCACCACTCCACCTTCTGTCAGCCGCACGCTTCCCTTAGTCGTTGTCTGGATGTTCGTGGCGCCACTTCCAGTAGTTTGACTGCTCTCTCCTGTTTGCCTTTGCGTACTCGTGATTCTTTCGGTGATTGTTTGTCAGGAATATTCCCCAGGCGCGGTTCTCGTGGTCATCCCAATTGTGATAATCCTTGTGGTCGCGGTCGTAAACTCGAACCTGGACTCCGGCTTCCTGAGGTATCGGTGCAGCCATGATTGCCACGGGCGCCGTAAGTGCAGCGGCCAGGAATAGTGAAGTGATGTAGCGATGTGTATGGCGCATGTTCTAGTCCTCCAGAAGTATCCTGCGATTTTTGTGTTGGGACGCCGAGAAGTGTAGGGAATTCAATCGAATCCGGGTAAAGCCACTGTCGTCCCTGTCTCGCCGTCTTCAGAAGCATGTTAGAGACAACGACGGCGTGTGTCTGTGCTCTTTTGCACGTATTCCCAATGCGGGATTGTTCCCTCGCTGGCGAGCGAAACGTGGAGGAATGCCACGCGCACGTCCCCATTTATCGCGTGCGCCGAATAGGGTATGCTAAGCGCCAGTGCGTGAAGGATCCGGTAAGCTTTAGAGAACCCTCTCGGGGCGGATCCGGTTTGGTCTGTCAAACCACCCAACCATTGGGTGAAATCGGAGTAAAAAACACCAAGTGGGCCACGCACGCTGTCCCGGAAATGGGGGGCTTCTCAGCCATGCGGAGAGCGAAAAACAAGAAGGGCTCGAAGATGCCGAAGATCCCGAAGGCCCGCGGGTTCGATGCCCAGGCCTTCCTGGATTCCGCGGGCGCGGCGAGAACAATCGTTGAATTCCAGAAGAAGGAAACCATATTCTCCCAAGGCGACCTCTGCAAGGACGTGATGTACATTCAGAAAGGCGAGGTAAGGCTCTCCGTCGTTTCACAGAACGGCAAGGAGGCCGTCGTCGCAATACTGAAGCCCGGTGACTTCGTCGGCGAGGGCGGGTTGGCCGGACAGCCGCTGCGCATCGCTACGGCGACTGCAGCCACGCCTGCTACGCTGCTGGTGATCGGTCTGAAAGAAATGATCCGGGTGCTCCACGCGGAGCACACACTCTCGGATCGTTTCATCACCTATATGCTGGAGCGCAACATCCGAATTGAAGAGGACTTGATAGATCAGCTCTTCAATTCCAGCGAGAAACGGCTGGCGCGAACACTCCTGTTGCTCGCCCGCTACGGCAAAGAAGAAAAGCCTCAGTGGAATGTTCCAAAGGTGTCGCAAGAGACGCTGGCGGAAATGATCGGAACCACGCGTTCACGCGTCAATTTTTTCATGAACAAATTCAAGAAGCTTGGGTTCATCAATTACAACGGCGGGCTTCACGTAAACGACTCGTTGCTCAGCGTCGTCCTGCACGACTGACATTCATTCCTGTGGCGCGCTTCCGATGGATGGAGGCATGGCCGAACGTATCAGCGTCTCCGCTTGGTTCCACACATTTGCATCGCATTCAATCTGGATGTGAGACTTCATGAAGATGCGGTCGAACCACGGGTATCCGGCGCAGTGATACGAGCTTGCCTTGTAGTCGAATCGAAAGTTCCCGATGATGCTCGTGCGCGTAGGATCGGCGGCGCGAATGCTGGATCGGCCGTGGATCAATCCGTCCGGCTGATAGAAATTGGCCGCTCGTGCAACGTTCGCGGGGATGACCCCGTCGTTTTGACGGATCTTGGAAACGCTGTCTACTTGAATGGTGAGAAGCACGGGGATGTTATTTGTTTGCAACTCGCGCGCCAGCGCGATGCCTTCCGAGGCGCCCCAGCTGTGCCCGTAGATGATGATCCGAGCGGCCTGTTTTTCCTGCGGACCCAGAGTTCCGTCGTGATTTGAGTCCAGCAGCCGCAGAACCGTCTTGAGCGCGATTTCACCATCGTGATTCTCAAACATTTCCACGTCTACACCCAACGGGTAAGCCTTGCGCAGGCGCGTCGCAAGCTGCACCTCGCCGTGGAGCAGGTTGTCGTGCTTGATGAATCCGCCGACGAAGCCGATTACGATCGTGGGCGGCATCGTTCGGACTCCTGCCGCGAAAAGAGATTGTGCGGGTCCGGTCTGGACGAAGGCAAGAACGGCGAGGAGTGAGATTGCGGCAGTGCAAATCAGATTACGAAATCGCCAAAACGCAATTGCGTGCCTCATGAGGCGGGGCCATCCCTCGAAAAGCTATGTTACTTGCCCCTTATATCACGCGGTCCCCGAAGTTGTAAAACCCAGGGACGCGTTCGACGATTTGGCGACCTTGGTCAGTAAAGCGGTAAGGAACTCCGTGCCGCACATGGGCGGCCCGGAGATTTCCTAAAGGCGGCCGAAAATTACGAGGATGACGACGATGAGAAGCACCAGCCCCACGCCGCCGGTGGGGATATAGCCCCACTCCCTGCTATGCGACCATCGCGGCAGCGCGCCCACGAGGGCGAGAATCAAAACCACAACCAATATTGTTCCAAGCATCGTTGGCTCCTTCCGTTTTGCATTCAGCGAGAACCCTTAAGTCCCGAGGTGGATTCGTGAGAACGAATGAAACAGTCCAAAAATGTTCAGAAGCCACAAAACCACGCAAATCACCACGACCGCGTTCAGGATTGACTTGATCGTTCCCTGCATCGGTATGAAGCGATTGACCAGCCAGAGCAGTACACCCACCACGACTAAAACCATTACGACTTGAAGTAAAGGCATGAACTTTTAGCTCCTTTGTTAATGCCGGCGCCAGGGCAGCAGAACTTGCACATCCCGTCTCTGTTTGAAACTTGCTGGATTAGCGAATTGCCTGCGTCTTTTGCTGTCGCCAGAGAACGGCATCTTAGAAGGTCCGTACGAGGGCGTCTGTTCACTTATGGACACTTCGTGATTCGATTTGGAAGTCGGGGAAACGTCCAGGTAGCGGAGACAACGAAACTGACTTCTAGAAGCTCGCGGTCCTGGCCTGTCCCGTGATCTGCCGTGCCGATCCAACTTCGCGAGCACGGACAATAAAGCGGTTCGGCGCCGAGCCTACGTAGTAAAACGGAAAGCATGTAATCAGTGTCAGGGTGTGCCCGCTCGATGTGTCCAGAACGTGCATGTCGTTGGCGGGAACGACTTCGGTGGATTCCACTTCGTACTGAAAATCGCCGTTGACCGTCTCGAGCGTGATCATGTCGCCAGACCGGATGTTGCGCAAGGGGCGAAAGAAACTGTCGCGGTGGCCGGCAAGAGCAACATTGCCGGATTCCCACGGTAAGGCTGTTTCAGGCATATGGCCAACAGCCCGCCGCAAAATCCTGTTTGAATCCCCTTCAACGACCATGGTCTGGATGCCGAGGCGGGGAACGTCGATCTCACCAATCACGCCGCCCTGCATCACCGGATGCGGCCCTACGCTCCTGCTTACACTATCAAATCTCGACTTCTCGACCGCCTGATACGCATGTGTGTCGCCGACTACATAGCCCGCGTAGCCGAGTGCAAGGATGCCGGCTGCCAGAAAAAAGTAGAACGCGCCGCGAAACGTGAGCGCACTCGCTCTCCGGCCTGTTTTCATCGCGGACCCACGAACGCTCATGACGCGCTCTTTCCTGGCGTCACAGGTGGCTTCTCCTGCGTCCCAAAATAACCGGGCCGCGATCGCACGTGAAGTTTGCCCCGGCCGGGAGCGGCAAGTTTTACCTCGATTTTTCGGAAGGAATGGTCATTGTTGGTTCCCTCGGGCGTAAACCCGAGCGTGTATTGTTCGCGAAGGTCGCGGGCGATCAGCATCGAAATATCCCTGACGTGCGTTTCGGAGCCCGGAAAATAAGCGATGCCGCCTGTGTTCTTGCAAAGCCGTTTGAGAGCGTCCGGATTCTCGTCCTGGTCGAGCGCGTCTCCCAAACCGATCGAATAAACTAGCGTCTGCGATCGCTGAGCCATCGCGAGGACTTGCGAGTAGGTATGCCGGCTCGCGTTGTCGCCGCCATCGCTGACGATAATCAGCGCTTTCTTGTCCCACTGGCCGAACCGCAAATGGTTGAGCCCCTCGGCCACCGCGTCATAAAGCGCGGTTCGTCCCCGGGCGGAAACCGCCGAAACCGCTTTTTCGAGCTCCGTTGGATCGTTCGTGAACGGTTTCCCGTCCAGCAGTTGGAACCACACTTCATCGTTGAAATCCACGACGAACATTTCATCTTGAGGATTGCTCGATTGCGCGAACGCGGAAACCGCCGCGGCTACCTGTGGAAGTTCGGGACCCATGCTGCGGCTATGGTCAACGACGAGGCCCACGGTCACCGGCGTGTCTCCTCGTTGGAACACGGTTATTTCTTGCTGCCGCCCATCCTCGTACACTTGAAAGTTATTCAGGCTCAGCCCGGAAACGAAATCTCCATGCGCGTCGGTCACTCGAACCGGCAGCAGAACAAGTTCCGTCTTCACAGAAATCGCGGATTGCGCCGCAGGAACAGCACTAGAGAGCGGTGATTGCGCATATCCCGCGGAACTGCAAATGAGTCCAAGCACAGTGACGCGATAGCAATTGCGAAAAATGTCGAGCCGATGCGATCGGGTGGTCAGAGTCACTGGCAAGTCTCCTTGCGCCGCGAGATGAGCATCATGCATCAGTCTCGCAGCGCACCGGAGTTTATTTGTGTCTACCAGTGCTACCTGGCGAATCGCTTCAGGGTGATCGCAGCGCCGATGAATCCCAGGCCCAGCAGCGCGATCAGAGGAATCGAGCTGCCGGTCTTCGGCAATTCCTCATTCTGTGCCACGGTCACGGGTGTTGTTTCCTGTGCGACTGGTGCAGGTGTCGCTGGCGGAGCGGAAGTCGGTGTGACTTCTGGTGTGGGTTGGACTGTCTGGGCGATTGGCTCATCCGTCTGCTCTGGAGTGACCGCGACGATCGCCTCCGTGTTTAAGTCGTTTGTGTCCGCGGTGGTTGCGGGAACGGGTTCTTTCACTGCGACCGCCAATTCAGCCGCCCGCTGCCTCGGGTAAACGAATTCCTGACCGAAGTTGTCGCCGGGGTAAAACCAGGCCCTGAGGGCTTCCGGGTTATCGCCCGAGCGTTCGGCGAACTTCATCGAAGTATTGTCGGTTGGATGGAGGCGATAGTTGTTAACGGCCAGGATCGTGGCGACTACCGTCGTGCCGTCCGCCTGGAAAATGCGCACGATGTTCCGGTCGGAATGCGACTCGACCAGCGCAAAAGTGTAAGTGCCGGCAGGCAGGATCTGCCCGGGGATTTCGATCGATTGATCGAAGGTTACAACCGTCTTCTTGCTCCAATTGTCAGCTCGAGCGCCGGGAACGAGCGTGGCGCTGAGCAATGCAAGTGCGAATACAGCTAGAATTCTCTGTACGATCTTCATAGCAATTTCCTCCTGAGTCTACCAAGCCGCCAATTCTGAACGTCCATCTTAGTCGCGGCGTGAGTCAGGTTCTGTCCCCTTGTGCACACTTCCGCGCTCTGCCGTCAAGCCTCCGCGCTGCCTAAAGCACAGCAGACTTTTTTTGCCGCGTTATCCATTGTGCATTCCGACGGGTAGGCGGGAATCGGCCAACCCTTGTATTAGCCGGATCAGAATTGCCCTATGCAATCCCGACATTATGTAAAGGCTCGAGCGATTCACACGCGGAAGGTGTATGTAACTGAGGGAAATGAATTTGGCTCCCGACCTAGACGATTTGCGAACCCTTAGTTTGAGTTTCCGATAAGGTTCCGAAAGCAAAGGGTCTCTCAAGGTAGGCGGCTTCAGTGAACCATATGGCTCAAATTCCGTTCAAAAGCCCAATACGGCACCACGTGTCCAGACAACGTCAATCAGAAGTTAACCGTCTTCTTGGCGCGACCATAAAGATGCCCTTGCCTACAACCGGGACAAAGACGTGTTTGTTCCTTGCGTTCGCCGCAACGGAATGGCTCCCTAAGGGAATGAGGGTGAGGAACCTGTCGCTGGCGGCACTTACCACCGTCAATTTTGAATTTTGCGAGAAATAGTAGTTGCTAGATCCCGGGTCATACCAGACTTCGTCTGCGTCGGCTCCTTCGGGAATGATCTTTCCGACCTTTCCCATTCTGGAATCAACTGTCACTCCACCCACACTGCCGCACACGGTCATCAGAACGCCGTTCGGCCCAACGGTAAGGCCGCTAAGTGTGAGACCGAGCAATCCGCCGGTGCATTCCACTGGGAAACTCTTAACGGGATTCGGGAGCTTGTGGGGATCGAACACATCGAGCCGATTCATGCTCCCGGGAACATTCTGGTAAAACAATCCGGTTTGGCGAACCCAGGCCGGTTGTTCCATGCCATCCTGTTCTTTCGGATAGACGTAGCGGCCTATAACGGAACCATTGGTCACCGAGACGAAAACGACATAAGGCGGGGAATCGCCATCGTTCTCAGCCATCAAAATCCGATCGTTCGAATCATAAGCGAATTCATCAATTCGACCCTTGCCGTTAGTCGGGATCGATCGAATGATAGTTGTACCCGGTTTGTCATTCGCTTCGATGATGTTCGCATCTCCATCTCCCGCCCATACGTGGCCGAGATCGTCCGTGACAACTCCATTCGGGCCAGCGCAAAGGCGTAGCTCCTTGGGTTGGCCAGGACAAGGCCTGCTACCCGTGTAATGCCCGCGCCCGATGAACCCGAGGAACGTGTCGGTCGCGGAATCAACCACGTCGATGGCGTTGTTCGTACGGTCGGCCAGGTAATATCTTTGCGTCGCATTGTCGTTCCAGCTGACATCGAAGGCACCCAGATTAGTCGGGGAACCTTTGATGAGAACCGGTTCGGTAAACATCTTTGCTGGATTGGGTGGCGCGGCGGTCCGTGCGGATTGCGCAGAGCTGACTGATGGCGTGGTTTCGCTCGATGACGATGATCCACCCGCAACGGCGACTGCCAATAATGCCGAACAAGCAATGACCTGAAGCTTACATCGCATCGTCATTCCCCAACCTCCTTCCGGAATTTGTCGGCGAATATCGATGCAGAACTCGCCTCCAGAACTTCCCGTTTCGGTGGGCGAATAGACCCACGGCGCAACTGCACTTCAAGACCGCACGTCATTGCAGCACCCGCCATGGAGAACTGCTCTTCCAATCTTTCATTTGGGCCGTAGCCCACTGAGTCGACTTATCGGCGTGGCATGAGGTACAAGGGTTAGGTATTTTGTATTTGTCCGTCATCACAGGCGTAATAAATTGGAAAGTGTGGGCGTGGACAAAAGTGCCCGGCACGCCTTCGGTCTCAATGGCTGGCATGTGGCAGGCGACGCACTGGCTTCCAGCGCTGCCATCTTTGTGATGCGTGTGCTCTTCGATGGTGGCGGCACGGGGGCCGTTGGGAGATGACGGGCCATGGCAATCAAGGCACAGCGGGTCGGCCGGTTTGCGGAGTTGCGCGTAGTTCCCTGTGCCATGCACGTCGTGACAATCGAAACATGTAACGCCGCGTCTGTACATGACGCTTTGGACGAAATCATTGCCTTGCATCCGGTTCTTGTGAGCAGTGCGATCGGGGAAATAAAAGAAATTAGTCGGCTCGCCGAGGGTGTGGTCTTCCAGCTTCCAGAAATCTTGCAACTTCAACCCCACGCTGTAGCCAACCGGCCAATCATAGTACTTGCCCTCGATGGGATTCGAGAGGGGTTGCCCTTGCGAATGGCACTGGATGCACGTGTCGTTGGCCGCGACGTAGTTCATATGGGCCGGATTTAGAATATTTGCCCGCGTAGGATCCGCAGCGTGTTCGCTTCCGGGGCCGTGGCAGCGCTCGCAGCCCACGTTCCATTCGGCCACCTGCTTGGTGTGTATCTCATAGCCGACCGAATGGCAGCCGTCGCACAGAGGTCCGGTGGGGCGCTGCATATTGTCGGGCGGATAATGAGCCGCCCACCAGTCGCCCGTGGCGGACACCATGTACTTACTCCATTTGTGATTCGCCACTTCCCATTGCACCGGCAGCGGAAAATAATCGTCGCCAATCTTCGTGAAGTAACGCTGCTTCCAAAGGCTGCCGTAGACGAACGCGACTTGTTCCTTCGAAAACTTGAAAACGTTGTTCGTCGCGAGGTCGGGAATGATGGCGTCGGGATGCTCGTGCGGATCGCGGACGACGTTAGCCATCGGTGTCTTCTGCCAGCGCTCGTAGATTTCCGCGTGGCACCTTTCACACACGTCCGAGCCGACATAGTGCGCCGACGCGGAGGTTTGCGCCTGCTTCGTTTGTTCCTGCTGAGTGAGCGGACGGAGGCTCCGAAGGAAGAGGACGAGCTTCCAACTGTCGTCGCCTTGGGCTTGATGCGGATTACCCCACGCAGGCATTCCCGTCAGTTCGACGCCAGTTTCGATGATGTAATGAATTTCGCCGTCCGTAAGATTTTGCGTGCGCGGCGAGCGAAGGTCTGGCACGCGCGGATAAAGCGACTGGCCCATCGGCGTCAGGCCGCTAGCGTCGTGCCCATGGCAATTTTCACAGCGGGCGAGGAAGACGTCACGACCGTCCTGCAAATTCTGTGGAGTAGCGTCCACAGGATTTTTCTCGTCGCGCGCAGCACCTGGAATGGAGAAATTTCGCGCGGCGCGAGCAACGGCGGCCTCAAGCCGGGAAGGTTGATTCGTGGCGCGAAAGCCGCGATGAATCCATAGCAGCACGCAAGCCGCCACAACGACGGTGACAAAAAGAAGAGCCAGAAGAAATGCCTTCCACGCTTTCATAGCTACTCCCATTCTGTCGGCTTCCGGCGAATCCCATCCTAAAGGTCCCGTAAACGCGCAGGGTATCACCTCGTGCCCCATTTCCGGACAATCGCATTCTCGTACTCCTCATATCCGCATAGCGGTAATTGGGCAGCTGGTTTCTATTCGGTGCTCTTCGTGCTGGATGCCGGGAAGCTCGATGCGGCTCGAACGTGGAACCGCCCGAGTCACGCGATCAAGCTGACGCGAGGCCGAATTGACGTGAAGGAGCACCTAACCTAGCCTCAGCCTTTGCACCAAAATTACTGTGCCGGAGCGACCGAGTCCACGGCTACGGTGTTACCCTTGAGTTTTCCCTTCACCGTGACTTTTTGTGCTGCGTACTTGTCCAATTCGGCGGAATCGCCGCGCAGGTTATACGTCTTGGCGCCCACGACCAGAGCAAAGCCCTGTCCGCCCTTCACGCACATTCGCGTGCAATCGGCCGCGCTCATGCTACTCATCGAGTGTTTTGCGCCGCACATTGCGTCGCTTACGATACCGGTTAGGGTCGTGTCCGTCCCAACTTCCTGGGCTCGGCTTTGAATTGTCATAGCGCCGAATAGACCTGTCACGGCCACAACAATCATCATCTTCCGTAGAAACATCGTGTTCATCAGTTTTTCTCCTTTATTAAGCTTGCATCCTCGTCTTTTGTAGTTCCGCAACCGCCAAATCAAATTGTTTGCTGCGCTACACGTCCCGAGCCTCGTTGACACGCAACGTTCCCCGTCGCAGCGCACGTTCCTTCATCAATGCAAAGAAAACGGGCACCAGAATGAGGACGTGAATCGTGGACGTAATCATGCCGCCGACGATGGGAGCGGCAATCGGCTTCATGACGTCGGAACCAACGCCGGTCGCCCACAGAATGGGAACAAGACTGGCAAGTACTACGCATACGGTCATCAATTTTGGGCGGAGGCGATGCACGGCACCTTCAATAACCGCCGCCTCGATGTCCTCTTTCCGGAGCGGAACGCCTGACTGGAGCTTGTGGTCCAGTGATTCGTGCAGATACACGACCATGACGACGCCGGTTTCAACGGCAATTCCAAACAGGGCGATGTAGCCGACCCATACGGCCACGCTGAAGTTATACTCAAGCAGCCGCTGGAGAATCAGCCCGCCGGTCAGAGCGTAAATTGTAGGGAAAATGAGTACCGCAGCCTCGGTCACCGAATGAAAGACCATGTAAAGCAGCATGAAGATCACGAAGAAAACAACGGGCAGTATCAACTGCAATCGCTGCTTCGCCCGCAACTCAAACTCATATTCACCGGACCACTTGTAGGTAAAGCCGGGCGGTAGGGTGAGCTTCTGGGCGAGGAGATTACTGGCGTTCGCGACAAACCCGCCATAATCGTCCGTGTTTAGGTCGATGTAGACGTACCCGGTTAGCGCGCCATCCTCATCGCGGATCATGGAAGGCCCCCGCGAAAACGACAGCTTTGCCACGTCGGAGATGGGGATTTGCGCGCCCGAGGGCGTCCCAAGCAGTACGTTTTGCAATTGCTCGATGTTGTCTCGAAAATCGCGCCCATAGCGGACATTCACGGGATAACGTTCGCGCCCTTCGACGTTTTCGGCAATCATCTCGCCGCCGATTCCAGAAGTAATGGTTTGTTGAACGTCGGCGATCGTCAGACCGTAGCGGGCTGCTTCGGCGCGGTTCACTTCGATGTTTAAGTAAAACCCCTGCGAGACGCGCTCGGCAAAAATGGACCTCATCGCAGGAATCGGGGAGAGGATCTGTTGAACCTGAGCGCCAACTTGCTGGATGCCATCGAGGTTTGGCCCCTGAATCTTTAAGCCCAGCGGGGTCTTGATCCCCGTGAGTTCCATGTCAAGGCGATTTTCGACCGGCATCGTCCAGGTGTTCGAGAGGCCTGGAAATTGGAGCTTTGAGTCCATTTCCCGAATAAGCTTCTCGTACGTCATTCCCGCTCGCCACTGCTCGCGAGGCTTGAGCATGACCGTTGTGTCGTACATGTCGAGTGGAGCGTTATCGGTTGCGCTGTCCGACCGGCCAACAGTTCCAAACACGGTCTCAACTTCTGGGAAGGTTCGGATGATCTTGTCTTGCTCCTGGAGCAACTGCGAAGCTTGTGTAATCGAAATGCCGGGAAGTGCGGTCGGCATGTAGAGCGAGGAGCCTTCGAACAGCGGCGGCATAAACTGACTTCCAATATGAAGCGCCAAAGGCAGCGTGACGACGAGAAACAACAGATTGAGTAGCAGCGTAGTTTTGCGAAACCGCAGACACAGACACAGAATCGGCAAATAAATCGCCTGAGTGATTCGAGAAATCGGGTTCTTCGACTCGGGCGTCAGCTGCCCACGGATGAATACAACCATCAGGACCGGCACGAGCGTAATTGCCAGAATGGAGGAGAATCCGACGGCCAGCGTTTTCGTCCACGCCAAAGGGCGAAACATCCGTCCCTCTTGCGCCTCCAGGAGAAACACCGGCAGAAACGAAACTACGATTATCACCAGCGAAAAGAAAATCGCAGGACCGACCTGCTTGGCCGAATCGAGCAAAATTCGCCGCCTCTGCGGCTCAGGCAGAGGAGTTTGTTCCTTGGATTGACGTTCCGAAAGCTGTCGATAACCGTTCTCGACCATGACGATAGCAGCGTCAACAAGCACGCCGATTGCGAGCGCCAATCCTCCGAGCGACATGATGTTCGAGCTGACATGCAGGTAGTACATCGGAATGAACGAGGCGACCACCGCGATGGGTAAAGTCAGAATTGGGATCAGGGCTGACCGGAAGTGGAAGAGAAAAACGATAATCACGAGGCTGACGATGATCGCCTCTTCCAGCAGGTCGTGTTGCAACGTTTCGATGGATGTCCGAATCAATCCGGAACGGTCGTAACCTGCCACGACTTCCACACCCGCTGGCAGCGACGGTTTGATCTCTTGGAGTTTCTGCTTAACGCCATTGACAACATTCAGCGCATTCATCCCGTCACGCATTACCACAATACCGCCGACGGTTTCGCCTTCGCCTTGCCACTCCGCCACACCTTCGCGTATATCCGGGCCGAATGTGACCGTTCCGACGTCTCGAACCAGGACCGGCGTGCCATTCTTGGTAGCAACAGGAACCATTTCGAGATCGCTTAACGAACGCAGATAGCCGAGGCCGCGAATCATGTATTCAGCCCCGCCCATTTCGAGCAACCGTCCGCCGACTTCATTCGTGCTGCCCCGAACTTCTTCAATAACGGTAGAAAGCGGAATTCCGTATGCGCGCAGTTTGTCGGGATCAACGTTTACCTGGTACTGCCGAGCAAATCCTCCAATCGTCGCAACTTCCGCAACACCGGGAACGGTTTCGAGTTGGTAGCGCAAATACCAATCTTGCAGGCTTCTCAAATCCGCCAAGCTCCGTTGATGGGTATGATCCACGAGAGCGTATTCATAGACCCATCCTGCTCCGGTCGCATCTGGTCCAATTACGGGATGAACGCCTTCGGGTAATCGCCCGGTTATCTGCTGCATGTACTCCAAAACGCGCGACCTGGCCCAATACAGGTCCGTCGTGTCCTCGAAGACAACGAACACGTAGGAGTCCCCAAACATCGTCTGCGCACGCACGGCCTTTACATGCGGAGCCGCGAGCAGCGTTGTGACAATCGGGTAGGTAACTTGGTCCTCGATAATGTTAGGAGGTTCGCCAGCCCAAGGCGTGTGAACGATTACTTCAACATCGGAAATGTCCGGCAGTGCATCGAGCGGAATCTGGCGGAGCGACCAAATCCCGGTCAAGACCAGGAGCAAAGTCAGAGTGAAAACGATGAAACGATTTCGGGCGCACCAATCAATCCACCGGGAGATCACGTCACATACCTCCCGTCGAGTTCACGCTGAGTTGCTTGCTCGCAATAACGTGCCCGTTTTTCCTGGCGAGAATCGTTGTTTGCCAGGTACCGCCGCTTTCAAGCTGGCCTGGGCCTTCGTAAAGTCCGTTGCCCTTGTCGCTCAATGTGACGGAAATCCGCATCGCCGCCATACCCATCGCGGGCATCGCGGCCATGAAAAACGTCACCTGAACCTCCGCTCCTGAAATGGCCGATCCGCCTGCATCGTTCAATTTCACGCGGAAAACATTGCTCCCTTTGTGCGGAGGATCAGGCTCCGTCGTCAATTCTGCAACCGCCTGCGAGGCATTCATCGCCGATGCGGCTCCCGCACCGGGAGGTGGCGGAACAAATGAACCGAGTGCAGCCTGAAGCTGGCTTTCGGAGTCAATTAAGAAGTTCGCGGAAGTGACAATCTGTTCGCCCGCTTTGAGTCCCTTTAAAACGACAAAATCGTCGCCGACGCGCGAACCTAGCTGCACCTCGCGCGGTTCTATGAAGCCGTCGCTGCGGTAGACAAAAGCAAGATCGCGTGTGCCAGTTTGCAAAACGCCAGTCGCCGGTACGACGACTTGCTCTCCCATTGGGACCTTCAAGGTCACGTTCACAAACATTCCGGGTTTAAGTTGGAGGCCGGGATTTGAAAACAAAACGCGCACTTTCGCCGTCCGGGTGTCCGCGTCTACCTGTGGGTAAATAAAATCGACGCGACCATTGAACGTCCGCCCGGGAAAGGTATCGAGAGTGAGCGACGCCCGAGCGCCAATCTTGATTCGCCCGAGGTCGCCCTGAAACGCTTGCGCCTGGACCCAAACCGTCGAAAGATCGGCAATCGTGTAGAGTCGCATGTCGGGCTGCACCGCGACACTAGGCAAAGCATTGCGTTCGGTTATGTAGCCTGAAATGGGCGAGTCAACCTCCAACTCTTGTTGAGCCTGGCCGGTCGCTTGAAGCCTCGCGATCTCTTTGTCAGGCACTCCCCATTGCTTCAGACGCTCCATCGTCGCGTCGAGCACGGACGCCGCGCTGGAAGCTACGCCTGGAATCGTGCTGTTCGCCACTTCCGCCCGATTTTGCTTGGCGACCAAGTATTCCCGTTCGGTCGCGACGAGATCGGGGCTATGAATTGTAAGTAGAGGCTGTCCCTTACGAACGTACTGATACGTCGCGTTCGCAAAGACCTTCTCAACGAAGCCCGAAAATCTTACTTGTACGTAAGCCAGCCGTGTTTCATCTATGGCGACATTGCCCGTGGTGCGAATTTCATCCTCGACGGTTCTCCGCGCGATCACACCCGTTTTCACGCCGATGCTTTGCAGTCGCTGCGCAGAAATTTGAATTGGGACGAGCGGGGAGTCTTGTGCCGGAGGTGGAGCGGGCATCGAGTTCTCGCTCGAATCCTGCGCAACCGGCGTCGCGGCCATCGATGGCGGTGCCATCGTCGGCTTCGGAGTTCGGAAGTGCCTCCAAAGCCCCGCGACAATCAGAACGAGTACGACGTTCGCAATCAGAGCAAGGACGAATCCGGTGCGATAGTTTTTCATCGGGCCGCCCCTTCCTCGTGAAGTGACAATCCAGTGAGTTCTTCCAGGTGAGCCAAGGCAGTTTCGCGGTCCGCGACGCTCTGCCAGTACTCCTCGTCTAAATGCAGGACATCAAGAAACGACGCCAGCAGTCCTTGAAAATCCTGTTTGTTGTTCTGGTAAGCGGCGAGACCCGATTGAAATTCCGAGCGCGTTTGCGGTAGCAGACCGTCGCGATAGACTTTCAGCAATTCAGTGGTTTTCTCCGCCGTGTCAAACTCAGTCCGAAGCTCAAACGCAACCTGTTGGGTTTGAGCCTCCGACTCGCTCCGCGACCGGCTAAGTTCCGCTTCCGCCTCCGCCAATTCGGGCTGCTGTTTCCGGCTGTGATAGATCGGCACTCGCACGCCCACGCTGAGCGTGTAATACGCCCGGAATTGAACGGGATCGGTCCGCTGCCACATGTATTGGATATCGAAGTCCGGATAGAAGTCCTTATGTGCGAGATCAATTTGAAGCTTCTGCTTTTCGACCATCTTCTGAGCGCCGGAAATATCCGGGTTTTGGGATTTCGCCGCGGCTAGTAGTTCGTCGAAATCGTAGGGAAGCGCTGTTTCCGGCAACTCGGCTGTTTCGATGTCAGGGGATGATTGCGGGCGGTTAAGCAGTTGTTTGATTTGCGCCTGTGCCTTTGCAACTTCCAGGTGGTGCATCGTAATTTCGCGGAGCAGCTTCGTTTGCTCAAGCTGTGCTTGCAGCATGTCTTGTTGAGTCCCCATTGCCGAGCGGTAACGAGCGTCCGCCGCCTTCTCGACCTGCTCGAGTAGCTGTCCGTCACTCTCAAGAATCCCGAGAGTTTTGGAAAGATAGGCGAGTCGGAAATAGGCGGATTTGATTCCTGCCAACACAGAACGCCGAACGGACTCGTATTGCTGTTGTGCCACGTCCGCGTCTCGTTTAGCCATCTCTCCCCGAAGTCGTAGCTTTCCCGGATACGGAAGGTCCTGTGAAACACCAAGCCCCCAATAAGCGAAGTCACTGTTCGTATATCCGGCGAACGGTCGCGGACTGCCCACGTTTACTTGTTGCAGATTGAATTGCGGATCGGGCAGCGTCGAAACCTGCGATGGAACCTGTTTCGCGGCCTCCCAGCCTTGTCGCGCGGCTTCAATCTGCGGATTGTTCCGCTCGCTCTCAGCCAATAAATCCCGAAGCGAAGTGATCGCTTCGGAATGCTCGTGTTCCTGCGACGGAGGCGCGACCTGGGTTGGTTCCCCGGTTTGTGATTGGGCGAACACCCCGCCCGGTTGAAGCAAGAAAACGAGCAGCATCCCGACGCCGACGGTCTGCGCTCGAAAAAACTCGGTCAGCGACCCGTGGCCGCGTACTGGCGAAATCATATTCCCTCCTGATAAGCCCGACGAATTCCAACGATTGGAATTTCCGCGTTCCGCCGTTGCCATCACAAACGGCACAGAACGCAATTGGAGACACAAATAGAAATAGGGCGTGCGGGACGCACACCAAGAGGCGGGTCTAAATCAGTAGGGAAGCGTTTCGCGTATACAAATCAGGAGGTGAATGCTGCGGAGCGCTAACAGCTACAAACCGCGAAGGAGCAGCACGAACGATTTCAAGCGTCAGCGGGTATTCAACTACGGCAACAACTGGATCGTGAAGCGAAGTTGGTCTAGCCGGTAGAACGCCGGGCGCTTGCGGAGCGACTATATTCTTACAGCAGTCTTGCCCATGATTCGCGGGCGCACACGGCATCGAACCGCAACACTTCATGGCTTCTGGGTCCTGTGCCATCGCGGACATGCAATCCCCGAATTGCAGGAGCAAGAGGGCGCCCGCAGCCAGAATCAAGAATAGTCGTTTACACATCATCCAGCCTCGACTCTATAAACCTTGGAGGCGAGAGTCAAGAGGAAGGGTACAGCAGCGTCAGTAAAAGGCCTCAAAGCACACAACGACTCCCGTAAGCGTCTGGTTGATTTTCACCGGACGCTTACTAACTCTCGATTGTTGTGCCAGTAGTAGAATTCACTTGGGAGGATCATGGCCAAGCGGCGAAATCATCCTTGATAAATGGAAGCGCATTCCTATTTAGTTGATTCCATGCCGACTGCCGAGCCAAACTTGCAGGGCTGAGAAGGCGGTCGACAATAGTAGGTGGCTGTTGAGAGGCCGGGATCGGTCCTTCCTGGCTGCATCCGACCCGTGGAGTTCGTTGTAACTGTGGCGAAGACCAGCGCAACCAAATCGGCGGACTCAGGGAAAGGCAAATTGCGGATCGGCGATGATTGGAATGCTATCCGTATCATCGCACTCTCGCAAAGCAATCCTCTCAAGGCCATCGCAGAGTTCGTCGAGAACAGCATCGATGCGCGTGCCACGACAATTACCATCACGCGCGGCCGCGAGCAAGGCGAGCACTATCTAACGGTCAAGGACGATGGCGAAGGCGTCCCGCGCGATCTGAAAGGGGTGCCTGACTTCAAGTACGTCGCGACTCATATCTGCGACTCGATCAAACGGCGCCTGAAGGCAGACGGCACTGGTGACGGCTTACAGGGGGAATTCGGCATCGGTCTTTTGAGCTTCTGGACGGTGGGCGACACCCTCACGATGACTTGTGCCGGTGCCGATCAACGGGTCTTTCAGATGGTTATGAGCAAAGGGGATCCGCGCTACGTCGTGAAGCTTCGGCGGGTGCTATTTGCCGAGCGGGGCACCGAACTCAAGATCAAGCCCTTGCTCGAGGGCGTTCGCGGATTGAGCGGCGAGAAGATCCAGTGGTATCTGGCCTCGGAGCTGCGTGACCGGATTCGCAATACGCGAGTCCGTGTAACGGTGATCGATAAACTTGCGCGCAAGCAGTACCACGTCGAGCCGCGACAGTTTGAAGGTCGCTTACTCCACCAACTGCCTACAATTCGCTCGCCATTCGGCGAGGCGTATGCCGAACTGTACCTTACGGAACCGGCCGAGGACAGCCGAGTCGCTCTTACGCGAGACGGCACGCGGGTAATCGCGGATATTGGAACGCTTCCCGGTTTGGAGCGCTCACCGTGGAGATCTCGTTACCTGCAGGGCCTGATCGACGTGCCCTACCTGAACCTCACGCCCAGCACTCGTTCCGGGATCGTCCATGATGAACGCTACGGGGCCTTCGTGGAAGCTCTCGTACCTTTGGAAGCGCACGTCAATGGCCTGATCGACGCACAGCGCCGGGCCGAGGAGGAACAGGCGAACCATGAATCCCTACGTGCCATTCAACGTGCGTTTCGCGAGGCCATGCTGGCCTTGCCGCGCGAGGAATACGACTGGTTTGATATCCAGTCTCGGTCGGCGCTAACGGTCGGCGCCGGACTGCCGCCAGAGCGAAGCCTAGAGGCCCCAGGGACAGAGGAAGAAGCGAGCAATCCAGTGCCGAGCGGAGGTGAATCTACCCAGCGAAAATTCTTCGAGCATGCGGGGCCTTTGCACGCTGTCGTGATTTCACCAGCTGTAAGCACCTTGGCAGTGAGCCAAAACCGGCGCCTGCGCGCGCTGCCCCGGGATCGTTCGAGGCGGCGGGTCGAGCAGGACTTGAGATTTGTCTGGGAGATCGTCGAGGGTGGGGGCACTCTTTCGTCCAGCTCCGATCAAGAAGTGAGCTTCGAGGCTCCCGCGTCGCCGGTTCTCGTACGTTTGTCCGTTGCCGTCTCCCAGCGTGACCTGCGATGCAGTGCCGAGGCGCTGATCACTGTCGCCGACAGCCTCGAAGCGGCTATCGGCCCTGCTGTCGTCAATGCGCGCGGCTTGCCGGGCTACACCTTTGAACGGGCTGGCGGGGAACTTTGGCGTTCACGGTTCGATGTTGGGCGCAACTTGATCGTCGTGAATAACGGGCATCGCGATTTCGTTTTCGCCACGCGCAGTCGCGCGCTCCAGCTGCGTTACCTTGTTCGACTGTATGTCAAGGAGTTAGTACTCAAGAACTTTCCGGGTCTGCCGGTCGAACAAGTGGTGGAACGCATGATTGAACTCTTGCTGTATGTCGAAGAAAAATTGAAATTCACGTGAAGGATTGTGCCGGAGAGGCAGCGTAAATTGGGTCTCTCCAAGCACCTGAGTGACAAAGAACTTCATTTAGAGATCGGCGTGACTCGGACGTGGTGTGGTGAGAACGGGTGACCTGGCCCTACGGTTTCGGTGATGTGCTCGATCTTGCATCTCACAAACACATCATAACGCTTGGATACAAGACGTTTGGCTCCCCTCCCAGACTCAAACTGGCCGTGCGGTTGATAGCCAAATGATCGAAAATCCAAATGAGCGCCAAAAGGTGCGGCTTGCTGGAATCGGAAGGCATTTCCCCTTCTCTCGGTGCACCCAAGCCGCGAAACCTCTTAGAGAAGACACGAAAGCTCACCGCGAAACCGGCATGCTGGCTCCATTCGCAAGACTCGTCCCGGTCAGTCCGTTGGCGACCCGAGGATAAGATGGATGCGGGTAGCTTCGGCGAACGCTCGAAAGTCTCGGTCTCGCGTGAGGAGTGTAACGCCTACGTCGATGCAGCTCTGGGCAATCAGCGCGTCGCCTAGGCGTGCCTTGCGGCGCTTCGCAACTACCTTTGCCCGCAACTCCCCTGCTCGTTGCCAATAGCCAGATCCGATCTCGATCAAAGGCACCTCTGAGAGCGTTTCGGCAACGTCCGTGGGGAGCTTCGGATCGCTTAGCAGCTCGGTGAGAACCGCAGGGACCATCACCACTTGTCGGTCCTCCAGTGCTTTATCCAGTAGCTGCGCATCCTCGCCTGCGTGGCCTTCCAAAAAGGCGACCCATGTGCTCGTATCAGCCGCGATCATCGGTCGGCTTTCAGCTCTGTCAACGTGCGCGTGAAGCGAACTTTGCCACGGAGTTGGCGTAGGCGAGCGTAAGTCCGCGACGCGGCAACCAGCTGCAGCCCGGTACGGACAGTCTGGGTGATACCGGCACCGCTGGCTCTTCGCGCTTTCTTGAGAAGCTCGAGAGGCACCTCTACCGTGATCTTACGTGCTGTCTCCATGATTCTCCATTATACCATACTCGAGACCAGCAATGAACATGGTAACTCTGATTCGTCAAGTTGTGAGGATCTTAGGCAGTGTCCTAATTTCGATCTCCAGTGCGATGAACGGCTTCTTGATTGGCAATAAACCGAAATAGTAAAATTCTAGGCGATTTCAGTAGTTCAGTCTGATGATCACCAGCATCCACACCCTGATTTATTCCGACGATGCCCCCGCAACGCGCGCATTCCTTCGCGACGTCCTCGGCTGGCCCTACGTCGAGGATGCGCTGGGCGGAGGCGCGGGTTGGCTGATTTTTAAGACCGGGCGGAGTGAGATGGGCGTGCACCCGACCCACAGCGTCTACGATGGCAAGACGTACGAATCGCCGCGGCACCATCTGATCTCCCTGATGTGCGACGACATCTCACACACGGTCGCTGAACTGAAGGGCAAAGGAGCGGAGTTCCGCGGCGAAGTTCAGGATCACGGGTACGGACTCGTGGTCATGATGGCCGTACC
>Ga0210398_10000128_pt1 | contig 95030 bp, 84 predicted proteins | sample IncBWC4OmetaG_FD_161047 | JGI IMG/M metagenome (GOLD analysis project Ga0210398, IMG submission 161047) | Forest soil microbial communities from Barre Woods Harvard Forest LTER site, Petersham, Massachusetts, United States - Inc-BW-C-4-O | ecosystem: Environmental > Terrestrial > Soil >... | reverse complement strand
ATCTCGGCGATCAGAACCAGGTAATTCAGGGGCGAAGCGTCGGCAACGACAATCATCCCTGCAAGCGGCCCTCAGATTCGAGCTGCTGCAAGGTCTGACGATCCTGCTCTAAGTCTTTGAGGCTGTAGGCGTGCTCCCAGACGTTGTGTGCCTTCAGAAAGCTATCAAGCTCATAACGGGTTTCAAATCCAAGTAAGCGGCGCGTCTGATAGGCGCTGAGAGCGCCGGAACGGTAGCCCTCGATAGCCACAGCTTCGAGCGCGGCCCGCGCAGGATCCTGCCCCGCCTGGGTCAGCCTTTTCGCCATGTCGTCCGGAATTTCTACAGTCACCTGCATACCTAAAGCGTAGTCGAATCGCTGGAGGAAAGTCCAACTTCAATCCTCTGGCGATGGTATGGAATGGTAGCTCCTCACATCATCGTCATGAGATCACGCCCACTCACCCGAAGCCCAAATCGGCACGATCTTGATATATGACATTCCCCGGATGGCTGGAATCTTCGCCTGCAAGTTCCGATTTTTCGTTCGCTGTTGTCTTGTAAATCCAACGGACTTCGACTGGCGTGAGTCGTCGCCTGGGAAGCGTTCAAGGGGAACCTCCGTTCTGACGTGCGGTATTGGCCCTTCAACGCCGAATCTTGCAAACTCATATGGGGTCTGCATCTGGAAAGTGAGCAGACACGGCCTTGCGGCCAGATCCTATGACCTGTTTCCCGCTCCACGCAGCGCCTGGACTACGCAGAGACCTCTGCACCATATTTCGAACGCTTCAGCGCATCTGTCCGCTCATTTCGGGGACGACTGACCCGACCTCTGCGATCGTGCAGGCTCACGTCATCGTCCCGTTTTCGCATTGAGGACAGCCATTGCATCCACGACCTGCGAGGGTGCGAAATGCGCATATCGCATGGTCGAGGCGATTGAAGCATGCCCAGCAGCTTCCTGGACCACCTTTAGGTGCACTCCGGCCTGCACCAACCGTGAGCAGAAGGTATGCCGGTTATCGTGCCACCGGTAACTTTTGATCTTTGCTTTACCCAGGACGGCCTGCCACCACTTCTTGTAGTCCGCTTTGGCGAAGACGACATCCTTCGGTGAATTGTTCGGCTGACTGCTGGATCGATCGCGGCGCTCCAGATCGAGGTCGTGCAACTGTTTCAGCGCCGCTTCAACATCGTCGATCATGTAGGCATTGCGCGGCTTGCCGTTCTTCGTTTTCGTGAGGCGCATGATGCGCCTCTCGAAATCCACGTCGCCCCATCGCAGGTTGTACTGCTCGGAGCGGCGCATGCCGGACTTCAGGGAGACCTCAAACTCCAAGAGCCGGTGGATCGCCTGCTTCCGAAGTTCCGGGTGATTGACGGGATCGTGCGCATCGATGTTCCGCTGCAGCACTCGCCGCAGCCGGCTCTCTTCTTCATCGGTCAAGAAGCGCTCCACCCCATTTCCCACGTCACGCAAGGGGACATCCACCGCAGGATTCGCATCCACCAGATCCCTGCGTTTCCCATGCTTGTAGACCATGGAAAACGTCCCGCGTATCTTGTTGATCGTCGCGTTGGCCAGATGCCTGTCTTCCTGAATATCGTCGAGCCAATCCTCAATCTCCGACGACTTCAGCTTTGCCGCGTCGCGCTCGCCAAACATCGCCCTGATTTCGGCAATCCTCTTCGGCGGATTGATCTGGTCCCGATATTCCTCAGAGTGCGCTTTCACATATCTTTCGAACTCATCGCAGAGCTTTCCGACCGTGATCGCGTGGGGATCTCCCAGCACGGCCACCTCTGCGGTGGTCAGCACCGGGCGCTTGGCCGTCGTTGGTAGTACGCCCTCCCCTGTGCGTTTGATCGTCCTCGCCTTCTCGACCCAGGCTATCGCATCGGCTCGCCCCCTTGGACCCAGTCCGAAGCTCTTCCGGACCAGCTTCCCGTTAACCCGGATTCGGGCAGACCAGATGTCGTTGCCGGGCACTCTTTCATATACTCCGCTTACGGGCGCCGGTTTGCGCGCCATGTATCACACTCCTGTATCACAGGTCGGCGGTGGTGTTTTCTCACCGGGCGAAGTTCTTCTGGTGCTCGTTCGCTCATCCTCCGCCCGAACCGACTGTGATACATATGTGATACACCGAGGCCGTATTCCCTGCAACTGCATGCAGCGGTCTGACTCCAAAAGGTGAACAAAAACATGCATGGATACTGGCGATTTGCAGAATTGTGCAATGCCGTACGGTTCGCTGCAGATCCATCATGAACGCCCTTTTAAGGCGTGGGTCCTGGGTTCGAGCCCCAGCGAGCTCACCATTCAAACTCTCACCTTGGGCTCATTCAGCTTATCCTGTCGCCTGTCGGCATTCCTCAGTTTTTCGCCATCAATGAAGTGAGTGCCGTCTGCCAGGTGAGCGGCGGCATCCCTGTAATATAGACGGCGAGGTGAACGACCTCTTCCGTCGAGCTCCGTCGAGCCGCGATACAAGAATGCTGAAGGCTGATCTAGATCAGTGCGGCGGACCTTTGGAGGCAAGGCAGTCATGCCCACGATTGACATCTTTCTCCCATCGGACCGCAATCGCGTTGGACAGCTCTTTCTCAAGGATGGCGATGGTCGCGAACTGCGTGGGCCTTGGTACGTGTGCGGCAGGGCGAATGATTTCGCAGCGAGCGAACACGGAAACCCTACGCGCTCGCCGCTCTATCTCTACGGGGACACGCCGACCGGCGACTATCGAGTAAGGGGCATTTTAGCGACTGGCGGCGGAACGGCTTACGACTCGAAAAATTTCGGTCAATCCGGCATGATCGTTCTTGAACCGGTGCGCGGCCAGGCGGCGATTGCCAACAAGAATGGCCGCCAAGTGCTGGTGATTCATGCCGGCACTCCAAATCCTGCCGACAAACTCCTCTACGCGACCAACGGCTCGGTGAGGATGTACGAGCACGAATTGCGCGAATTGATTAAAGCCGTACGGGGCCAGTCGTCCGTGACTTGCAGGATCAACGAAACGAACGGGACCGTGTCGTTCCCCGTAACCCTCGATCCGGCTTACGATCAAGGCGACCCGCCGCTGGCTGCGAATCAGATGATGGCGGGCGGGGCAAAGTTGATCGTATGTGCGGCGTCTCATTCCGCGGGAGTGCGTCACCGCTACCGCATCATGCAACAGGTGAAGGGCTTTGCCGACCATGCAGGCTACTCCGTGCGCATGCTTTGGGGAATCACTTCCGGCGTCTCCTTCTGCCGCCACGACGAGTTGTTCGACGCTGTGCCCGGCGTTGAGATAGAGAATGTTTCGCACGAAGAAATGACGGCGATCTGGCGTTGCTCGAAGACCGGCATGATGAGCCACAAAGGTGAGACGCTTCGCATGCTTCAGCCCAGTGAAGAGCCCGTCGACAGATTCTTTTCGTGGGATTGCGATACGGCTGAGGCTCTCGGAAAGCTGGCTACCGGCAACATCACCCCGCTCAATGCGAAGATTTCCCCGACCCTGGAGGCGCAACTCGATGGGTACATGCAGGCACACTCCATGCAGAACCGACTCGGAATTCGAGTACGGGTGACCGAACGGACGACCGACCTGCGTAAGCCCCGCCGCGTGAAAGACGAGCTGGACACAGTCCTTAGTTCCCTTCGCCGAATCTCACCGCAAATGCCTTTGTTCATTGCCACGGACTCGGAGTACATACAGGAAGGGTTGTTATCCCATTTCATCGACGCCCGATTTCTTCCCAAGAGATTTGAGCAGAGGGAGCAGACGGGCAGGTATGTTCAACGCACGGACAAGGACGCGATGCTCACGTTTGTCAAGGAAGTCAGCTGCCTTTGCGCTTGCAAAAACATCATTAACTATGGAGGCTTCTTGAATGAAACCTCTGTGCGACACAAGTTCATCAGGGAACCGTACGATGGACTGATGGACGCCGTCAGGAAGCCTTGAGCGTGAGAGACGAGCTCTCAAGCGAGCTGTATCCGGCCTTGCCATGGGCGAGGATTCGACTCGTCATCGTCGCGCTTGTTGTTGCGCTCTCTCTTGGTCAGGCTGAAGCCGCGCCTGCGCCACCGCAGAGGAGTCCGGCTCTTTCAGTCTCCTACAAGATGCCCGCTGACGGTGATTTGACGCTTGGCCTATATGACAAGAACGGGCAGCTGCTCAGATGGCTGACGCAGGGTGAATTCCGCTACGCGGGGGAAAACAAGGAGACTTGGGACGGTCTTGACCAATACGGCAATCCCGTCCCCGCCGGCACCTATACCCTGAAGGCCATCTATCACACGCCCATCTCGACCGACTACAAAATGAGCGTCGCCAATCCCGGCAACCCGCCGTGGCCGACGCCGGATGATAAGGGCGACTGGCTCAGTGACGAGTACGATCCTCAGGCCGTGGTAACCGACGGCAAGTGGGTATACCTGGCCGCGCCAGGCGACGAACTGGGTTACTCCATCATCGCGGTCGATGAAACCGGACAACGGCAGTGGGGTATCCGGAGCACCTCGGACGGACGCGCCATCTCGCTGGCACTGAACGGCAACTACCTCTACGCTGTTTATTCCGGCGCCGAGCTAACCGATAACACCCGTGTGTACACGGGCAAAAACGGCATCGGCAAGGCCATCCTTATGTGTTTCGACAAAAGGACCGGTAAGCCGATGCAATTTACCCTGAAGCAGCCCAGCCAGATCGTCGCCACTTGGCCTTATCGCAACGACTACATGTGGCTCGACGAGATCCGCAACAACCGCTCGTTCACTCCGGCGGTCTACGGCGGCCAGCCCCGTTACTTTGCCGCCGACGTCAGCGAAACCACCAACGTTCTGGGGCTCGCGGCGGTTGGCGGCAAAGTCTATGTCTCGCTGAACTACGACAACAAATTGCTGGTGGTTGACGCAGCTACCGGCAAACCCACCGGCGAGGAGATCCGCCTCGACGCTCCGGTGGGTCTCAGTCCGCTCGACACCCATACCATCCTCGCTGTCAGTGGCAAGCAGGTGGTGAAGGTGGATCTGGGCAGCAAGGCCGTCACGCCGCTGATTACCTCCAATCTCGTTGCGCCTGATAGCGTCAGCATGGACAGGGCGGGCAACATCTACGTCAGCGATTGGGGCACGTCCTTCCAGGTCAAAGTCTTCTCCTCTTCAGGAAAATTCCTTCACGCTATCGGCAAGGAAGGCGGACGTCCCTGGGTCGGAAAATGGGACCCCAGCGGCATGCTCGTGCCTCGCGGCGTTGCCGTGACCGATGACGGCAGGCTCTGGGTCGCCGAAGATGACGGCTCACCCAAGCGCATCAGCGTCTGGAATGCGCAGAGCGGCTCATTCCTCAAGGAATATATCGGGCCGACTCCTTACGGCGGCGGAACCCTCTTCTGGATCGACCCAAAGGATCGGACGCTGGTCCACGCGGAAGGCACCGTGTTCAAGGCCGATTATGACCGCAAGACCTACGCCCCGCTGACCATCGATTATCGCCGCCAGAATCGCAACGATCCATTCACTCCCAACGGCCACGATCTCGATGTGCGCCAGGGTCGGATTCTTTACCATGATGGCCGCGAGTATCTCTTCAGCAGCGACAAGATCAGTGTCATTCTGCAACGCAAAGGGGACACCTACCGGCCCGTGGCTGCATTTGGCAATATCCCCGCGTCGTTCGGCAACGATGGAACCTCAATTCTCGTTTGGGACGGTTTCGGTTATCACCCTTATAAGGGCTTCTTTCCCGATTTTTTCGCCGGCCATGTCGGCAACAACTACAGCTGGACCGACATGAACGGTGACAACCTGGTCCAGCCGGATGAGATGCACTGGGTCAAGGCCAGCGGAAATTATCAGCCGAGATCGCAGCCTAATCTGGGCGCGAGTTGGGGTTTAGACGTCTCCCCCGACTGGAGTTATTTCTCCGCCGGCACTTTTCACGACCAGACCGCCGTCTTTCGCCTTGACATCAAGGGCTGGACCAGGGATGGCGCGCCCATTTACGACATGGCCGACGCCCGGCCGATCATATCCCTGCCCCCTAAACATACGATTACCTCCCTTCATGTCACCGATGACAGAAAGCTGATCGTTGTCTTTAACTTTGAAGGCATGGGGCAATGGAACGATAGCACCGACGCGATTGCCTGCTACACCCTCGACGGGAAAAAACTCTGGGCGATCGCGCAGCCGAAGCAACTGCCGGGCATGGAAGTCTACGCCAATGGCGCGCAATACGACTTCAATTTGCCAAAGCTCGGAGACGTCTTCGGTACCTGGCTCTACCATGGCAGCCAACGGCCCTTCCTCATCACGACCGACGGCCTTTACGTCGGAACCATGCTCGACCTCACGTGGCTGGGCCCGACTTCACTCCGGGGCGAATCGGCACTTTATTACTACCAGGCTCCTGATGGCACGCCCTACGTCATCAACGGCGCGAACCAGGCTGAGCACATCTTCCAGATCAAAGGATTGGATCGGGGAGGCCGCTTCGATGGCACCTTCGAGTTAACCGAAAACGGTGTGAAGCTGGCCCAGGCTCAGCACGCGATTCCCAAACCAGTAGTTCCGCCTAATCCAGTGCTGGCCGTGACCTGGCTGGACAAGCCGCCGGTGATCGACGGCGATCTCTCCGACTGGAAACTCAACAATGGCGCTTCTCTCAAGGGCGGCAACGGCAAAAGCGCCGACGTAGCCCTGGGCCGCGACGCGCATAACCTCTACCTTGCCTACAGGGTCCACGAGCCCACTCCAGCCATGCGTAACGGAGGCTCCGACTGGCGCACACTCTTTATCAGCGGCGATTGCGTCGACCTCATGCTCCAGACCGATCCGAAGGCTGAGCCGCACCGCCGCACCGCTGCGCCGGGCGACGAACGCCTGCTCCTCAGCATGTTTCAAGACAAGCCGGTCGCGGTTCTTTACCGGCCGACGGCGCCAGGGACAACGTCGCCGGTCAATCTTGCCTCCGAGCGCATCGACCAGGTTATCCGGCTCGATGCGGCCAGGGTTGCGATCACGCGCGATGCTGCCCACGGATTCTACGTCGTGGAGGCCTCCGTGCCGTTCATGGCCCTCAATCTCGATCCGAAGACGACCGACGATTTGCGCGGCGACATGGGGGTCATCTACGCCGATGAAACGGGTACGAGCCGTTCTCTGCGGCTCTATTACTACAACCATGACACATCGATCATTGACGATCTCGCGACCGAAGCGAGCCTCCAGCCTAACCAGTGGGGTAAGATCGCCATGCCTCTCGGTTCCAATCTGATTCGGAATGGAAGCTTTGAAGATCCCTTCGTCGATTCGGCGCAAGCCATCGACAAGGGTTGGTACATCACCCGTGCTGAGAATGGAAACGATGCCGTGATAACCACCGAGTCTTCCTACAGCGGCCATCAATCGCTGTTGCTAAAGACATCCGTGCCGGTGAGCTTTCCGCCCGAGGCCTACAATTATCCCGACTACGGGGCTTTCCTCAAATCCGCGAATGGGGGCAAAGGATACGGCAACGTCGAGGTTCGCCAGCGGGTCGTGGTAACGCCCGGCCATCAATACAGCTTCCGCCTGCAGTTCCGCAGCGAGGATAACCCTGGCTGGGGAGAGCGGAAAAACCCGGGACATCCGCGCGGCTTCGTCTCCCTTGCCAACTGGATTGATTGGATCTGCCCGCCTCCCAGCCCCAATCGGGGCAAGCGAACGCCGCTCGCTAGCCCGTACAATACCAACTCCATTTATGGGCCCGTGCCCGATTGGGTTACGGTTTACGATCCGCAGACCCTCGCCCCGACGGCCCCCTACACTGCCCCCGAAGGGTGTAGCGCGGCCGACATCGTCTTCTTTATGCGAAACGCGACCGACAGCCTGCCCAAATTCTTCGTCGACAATGTCGAGTTCGTCGACGTCACTCCTGGCTTGGCGAGGTGAGATTTAGATCGCGCGGCCAACCTTCGTCCTTATCGCGAAAGCCCAATGATCTCCCAGGCAAAAGTTGATGATCGAGCAGCACAGGATCGCGATGCCGTTCGAAACGAGCAGAGGCAGGCCTGCCTCATGAAGCAGGATCGGCATGAGCGCAAGGTTACCCAGCATGGAAACCAGCCCATTGGAGAGATGAAAGCGCATCAATTGAGCGAGAAATGAGGAGTCGTCTCGGCGGTCTCGCCACGTGTAGTGGAGGTGCCAGACAAAATTGTGCACCAGCGTAAGCTCGATCGCTACAGCCGTCGCACAAAGGTAGTGGCCCGTCTTCCAGCGGTCGATGAGTGCCAACGCGGCAAGCTGCAGAACCATACCCATCGCTCCCACCAGGTTGAACCTGCACCAGCGGACGAACATATTCACGGCAGCTCTTCCTCCCGGTAGAGCTGCGCCGTATGGCGGATGGTGACGGTCACCGCCATCGCGAACATGCCGGCGGCTGCGATCGTTCCTCCCACATCGAAAAGCAGCACTCTGTGTCCGAATATCGTCGAATACGGACTGCGCAGCAGCGCCAGATTACCGATGATGAGCAGAATCCGAATCTCTGTTGGTCCGAAGATTCCCTGCGAAAGCTCAAAGCGTGACAGGGTATAGGTCGCAAGGTAGCTTTCGCTCGACAGCAGGAGAAAGGCGATCAGCATCGCGATCGCCGTCTGCCAGTGCAGAAAACCGGAAAGCCCGAGCCCGCACATGAGCGCGACGGACCCAAAGATATCCACCATGTGATCCACGTAGAAGCCATAGCGGGGACGCTGTTGCCGGCGCACTCGAGCCAGGGTCCCGTCCAGGCTGTCGCCGAGCCAGTTAAGCGCCACACACACGATCACCAGAAGCAGAGCGTGGTGGTTATAGCGCGACAATGCGTAACAGAGTCCAGCTCCGACCTGCGCGGTCAGACCGAGTAGGGTGAGTTGATCCGAGCCAACCCATTCCGGCGCCCGCTCGGCCATCCACTGCAAAGCGCGCTTCTCGAGCGAAGCTGTCAGTGCCTGGTTCACCCGGCGCGCCGCTCGAAACGTCGATTCCTCGTTCGGTGTCACCGCTCTTGCATTCATCGTTGTCTCCTTTCCAATGACTGCCTCGCGCCGTCATTCATCGCCTCGCGATCCATCGATCTGCGAAGCGCCCTGCAGGCGGAACGCAATGTGAATTCCAGCGACTCGCGTGGAACGCTCTCCACGAAAGGCCCAACCGCCCATCCAAGGCCCACGGGTACGGATCGCGTAAGCGAGACCGACTCGATCTGTATGTACAATCCGCCGTCTCGCTCCTCATAGCTCCAGTAGGTATTCAGCCGCCACAGGAAGCCGTGCTCCTCTCCGGAGTTGAGTGCGTGGCCTCTCGAATCCATCTCGGAAATTCGTGTGCTTCGCGAGATGCTGTATCGCTGTTGCCCGCCTAGTTGTCCAAAGGTGACGTCGAAGGTTGTATCCAGGACAACCGTGATGACGTGCCGCTGGCGTACTCGCATCCATGCCTGAAGACGATCCCCATCATGAGCGCGCACCCCTGCCTGCAGCACTTCCGGCGAAAAATCTTTCGGATACGCATTGAAATCCCTCAGCAGCCGTTCGAAATCCGCAGCTTTTCCTCCCGCGATGAATGCAGTCCCGCGCCAGTGATGCAGTAGAGCTCCTGGCAATTCGAATCCACCCGAAGGAGTGAGCTGCTCGACGATCAGTTCTCCGCGGCGCAACTGAAAGGAAGCCTCGGGAGCAAGGAAGCCAGTCGCTGATCGATGCTGCAAAGAGAGGCGCGCCTCAACGCCATCGATGCAGGAGTTGAAAGCCGCAACCGAGGCAGGCGTGGGTTGTCCCATCACGCAGCCGCGAGCCGCTGCAAAGATCACGAGCCCGTACCACAGAGAGAAGCGCCGGAAATCGAAGAAGAAGCACCACATCATCCTCTGTACTTTGCTTAACCCCTGCTTTCAAGGCAATGCACGCAGTCTCACCTGGTAAAGGATTGTTTCTCACCGTGCAAGTCATTCCATCGACGGGGCTTCCGAGAAGTTCTCGTTTGCTTGAGCGTCCTGAATTTGACCAGCGATCGGATACACTCGACGTCAGAGATGAGGGACACAGGGGCAGCACGGCGCTATCGCTTCGGAGCATTCGAAGCAGACGCTTCCACGGGGGAGCTTCGCAGGCAGGGGATCCGCATCAAGTTGAATGCCCAGCCCTTCCAGGTTCTGGTCATGTTCCTGGAGCGTCCAGGTCAGCTGCTCACTCGAGAGGAAATCTCCCGCGAGCTGTGGCCCGACGGAACCTTCGTCGATTCCGAACACGGCGTGAATTCCGCGATCAATCGCATCCGGGAAGCACTGCGGGACACAGCGAATAATCCGAGATTCGTTGAGACCCTGGCCCGGCGAGGTTACCGCTTCGTCGCTCCCGTTGAACGGATCTCCGGCAGCGAAAATCTGCCGCCGCAGGCGTTCCCACTTGAACCTGAACCGGAGCCAGTGTCGATGCCCTCGTCTTCGATATCGCCCTTGACCTCAATCGACCAGACGGCAGTGGGAGCCGCCCCTGAGGCCAGAGTTCGCAGCTCCATCCTGGCCTCCCCAGCGGACCTTCCGAAGACCGCGTACCCGGTAGTGCAGACGCTCTTCGTGCTTCTGCAAATCATGTACCTGGGTTTCTATATTGGAGCACTGGCTAATCTGGCGGAGATTGAGGAACTCTTTTCAACACTCTCCAAAGCAACTCAGGCGACAATCGTGCTGATCGTGACTGCCGGCATCCTGATTCCTGTCCGCGCTTTCGTGCTCACCGCCGTGCTCTTCCATGCGCCCGGAGTGCGCGACAAATTCCTGAAGATCTGGCCCTTTCTGCTGTTGGTGGACGAGCTGTGGTCGCTCTCGCCCTTCCTGCTCCTGCACCACATCAATTTCGGTCTGGCACTCGCGTGCACCGCGCTTCTGGTCTATTCGCCCTTTGCTCAACGCTCGCTCGTCCTCATGGGTGCCGGTGGTGCAAGAGGGGGAATCTCACCTACGGCGACTCAAACTGAGTGACCGGAAGCTAACTTACTCCTCGTTTACTCTGATCCCAGATTCCTTGGCCGAGAATTTCCACCAACCCGCTACAATAGAAATAGAGGCAAAAAGAGACCCGGCTGCAACCGCGCAGTCCGGGTCTTTCCCGTCTTAGGGTGGGTGCCTATAAGTTAAGTATTATCAATCGATAACAAAGTAATCGACGTTAAATCTAATGAAATGAAACGGTTACGAGATTCGCCCGCTTCGCGTCCTGTAAGTCCAGCCGCAACAAACGGTTACGAGAGTCCTTCAATGGAATGAAACGGTTACAAACTTGACGCACTAAGCCAAATGGAATGAAACGGTTACAAAAGTGGTAAAACTGGGGGGAGGGGGCCCGTACCGCCACGGCCTTATCTCCCACGGCTTTATCTCCCACGGCTTTATCTCAAAGTAAAGTGCGTAGCTGAGACGGCCCGCAGCCTCTCCGCGGCGGACTCCGGTGTGATGTCGCGCTGCGGCATCCCGAGCATCTCGAATCCGACCATGAATTTGCGCACCGTGGCCGAGCGCAGCAGCGGTGGATAGAAGTGCGCATGGAAATGCCACTCGTCATGCGTCTCCCCATCGCATGGACTCTGATGGAAACCCATGGTGTACGGGAAGCTTATCTCGAATAGGTTGTCATACCTGGTCGTGGTCTGCTTGAGGATATCGGCGAGAGACGTCTTCTCCCCATCCTTAAATTCCTTCAGCGATCCGATGTGCCGCTTCGACAGCACCAGCGTCTCGAAGGGCCACACCGCCCACCAGGGAACCACCACCAGAAAGTCCTCGTTCTCGCAGATCACGCGGATCGCCTCTTTCGATTCGACCTTCAGGTAGTCGCAAAGCAGACAGCTGCTATTCGCAGCGCGATACGCCTTGAGGGATTCGGTCTCCTGAGCGGGCTCGTCGGGAATATGCTCAGTCGACCAGATCTGGCAGTGTGGATGAGGGTTGCTCGCCCCCATCATCGCGCCCCGGTTCTCGAAGATCTGGACGTAGCACAACTCGGGTTGCTGGCCCAGCTCCGTGAACTGCTCGGTCCAGGCATCGACGACGACGCGAATGTCCGCCAGCTCCATGCGCGGCAGCGTGAGGCTGTGGTCGGGATGGAAGCAGACCACCCGGCACCGCCCGGTTTCCCGCTCGGAGTGCAGGAGCGGCGAGGCGTCGGGAGGCGGTGCCGGCGAATCCGGCAGCAGCGCCGCGTAATCGTTGTCGAAGATGAATACGCTTTCATAACGAGGCGTCAAGTGCCCTCCGGCGCGCTTATTTCCCGGGCAGAGATAGCATTCCGGGTCGTAGTGCACTTTGGAGAATCCCGAGGACTGGTTGACTTCTCCCTGCCACGGACGTTGCGTGCGATGCGGGGAAACAAGCACCCACTGACGACGTAATGGGTTGTAGCGGCGATGAGGAAATTGCGCGGCGGGCTTCGATTGAGGCAGGGAAGTTGACGTGGACACTTGCTCCCTTTCAGGCAGTTGGCTTTAATGGCGGCGGCGCCACCGCCAGATATTCGCGAGCAAAGCGCTCGCCATAGTCCTCAAGCAGGATACGCACGCGCTCGGCATCCGTCGAGCGGACAATCAGTCCGGCGTGGTGATGTTTCTTCATTCGATGGACGATCTCCGGCGCATCGAACATCGATGTATCGGGCTCTGTCGTCTTGGCCAGACAGAGAACGCTTCCCGCATGCTCCTCGCGCGTCTGCCGCACGGCGTAGGGGACGCCGCGTAGAGCGCTTATCTCGACTCGCGCCCACTCCGCCCACAGGTTGACTCCGGTCGCCTGCTCTACGACATCGGCAATGAATGCTCCACCCACACGAGCTGCGACCTCCAGGAAATAGAAGCGTCCGTCCGTTGCGCGGATGTATTCGGCATGGGTAACTCCGCGCACGAGGCCCATAGCCGGGACGAGCTGTGCGTTCATGGCCGCCAATTCACGCGCGTCTGTCGAATTGCGATCGATGACCCGGGTGGTGAATACGCCCCCCTCGTGCATGACCTGCATCGGTGGCTTCCCGTATTGGCTCACCGCCGTAAATACTACCTGGCGGTCGTTGGTGATCGCGTCCACGTGAAAGATGTCGCCTGGAACGAAACGCTCGAGAAGGTAGAAGCTCTGGCGGTCGCCCAGCTCATCGAGAGAACGCCAGAGTTGCTCCGGATCATGAATCTTGCGGATTCCGATGGCGGAGGCTTCAGCGCGGGGCTTCAGCACCCAGGGCCCGGCCACATCGGCCATGTAGGTCCGCAGATCGTCGTAATTCAACACCGGGATAAATTCCGGAACCAATGCACCGGTGCGCTGCGCTTCGAAGCGCATGGCGAGCTTGTCGCGAAAATGGGAGGTGGTCGTCCGCCCCATTCCGGGAACGTGCATGTGTTCGCGGAGATGCGCAATCGTCTCCATGTCGAATTCGTCCAGCGCCACGAGGCGATCGAAGTGGCGGCTTCTTGCCAGGTACGTAACCGTATTGGTTACCTGTTCCAGTGTTAGCCCTTCCGGCATATAGACGACCTCATCCAGAATGTCGTACGGCCAATCGGCGTGGCGATGCTTCTCGACGGTCAGGAGCAACACCCGGCAGCCCATGGCGGCGCATTGCCGCATGAAAGATTGGCCCTTCTCGTACGTCGTCACACACAGGATCCACGCATCGCGCTTTTGACTCATCATGAATACCGGTAAAGAACATCCTCCCCTGCTTATAATCCGTCACAGGACGTTTCTTTGACGTTAGTTCTACCATAAGCCTGAGAACTTCAACTGCTTCAAGCCAAGATGGCCGCTACGTCTCACTCCTCGCTCGCTGGTCTGCTCTCTGCAGATGCCGTAGTGGCTCTTCAGGAGCACCTCACGCGGCTTTGGCACCAGCAAGAGGCGGGACAGGAGCCGGTCTTTAACAACGATTTCCTCGATTGTGTGTTCGAACAGCATCTTGCGAACTTCCAACTCTGGCATATCGAAGACCAGGCCCGCTCCCCGCACGCTACGGATCGCGAAGTCGCCGAAACCAAGCGCGCCATCGACCGCACAAACCAGCGCCGGAACGACTTGATGGAGAGCTGCGACGTAGCGCTGCTCACGGCTCTGGAGGTGCACGGCCTTCCGTCTCCCACTGCTGAATTGCATTCTGAATCTCCCGGGCTCATCCTCGACCGGCTCTCCATACTGGCGCTTAAGATCTTTCACACGCGCGAGGAGATCGAACGTCCCTCCGCTCCGGAGGGCCACGCCGAGCGCAACCGGGAACGCCTTAGTTTGCTGGAGATGCAGCGTGGCGATCTCGCAGGTTGTCTTGATCAACTATGGCGGCTGGTCGTAGTGGGGCAGCGCCGCTTCAAGCTTTATCGCCAGCTCAAGATGTACAACGATGCCTCGCTTAATCCGGCAGTCTACTCGCAACCGAGGACAAAGTGATCGTTCTCTCCTGGCGTCGTGCAGGATGGCTTCCGGCGTGTCCTGTTGACGCGGGGCAGACTTGTGCGTATAACTTCGTCGTTAATAGTACTTTCGCTTTCCACAAACAACCGGAAGGACTATAGATATAGGCCTTTTCACGAGGCCTTGAGGAATTGCCTGAATGCCAGATGCACGCGAGGGAAGCGGCAAGGCGAAGCAGCCGCGCACCATTGCAGGGAAATCACGGCCTGCCTCCAATCCAGCTCTTCAACAGTCGCTTACGCAGTATCAGCACGCAATGCAGTTTATGCAGGAGGGCAAGTTCGAAAGGGCACGGACGCTTTTCGAGAGGCTTTCGCAGGAAGGCCCGCCCGAACTGCTGGAGCGCTCGCGGGTGTATCTCGCCGTCTGCAACCGTCATGCGCAGAAGCAAAGCCTGGCGTTCGCGACCCCGGAGGAGCAGTATGACTACGCCGTGTCACTGCTGAATACGGGCAACTATGAGGATGCGCGCGACCAGTTTGACGGCCTGCTCAAGAAGGACTCCGAAATCGACTACGCGCACTATGGCCTGGCCGTGCTCAACAGCATTACAGGACAGGCGGAAGAATGTCTCGATCATCTGGCGCGCGCCATCAGTCTCAATCCACAAAATCGCATCCAGGCACGCAGCGACATCGACTTCAACGACATGGCGGACGATCCTCGCTTCACCGAACTTCTCTACCCTGAGTCGCTGTGAACCAAAAACTTCTCTCTCAGGACTTCGCAGTCATGGCGCGATACACTCGAGTGTGAAGTCCTCCATGGAACTGGCCACCCCCCATAGCTCGGGCAGTGTCGCCCGACCCAGCTTCCGCGTGGTGGCGATGGGCGGGGGTACGGGCCTTTCGACCCTCCTCCGGGGTCTCAAGCAGTACGTGCCGTCGGTCAGCGGCGCCAATCCCGGCACCAGCGACGACGCTCCGTGCCTGATCAGCGATCTGGCGGCTATCGTTACGGTCACGGACGACGGCGGCTCGAGCGGGAGACTGCGCAAGGACTTCAACATGCTGCCGCCCGGGGACCTGCGGAACTGCATGGTCGCCCTGTCGGAGGACGAGCACCTGATCTCGCAGCTCTTCCGGCACCGCTTCCGGACTGGCAAGGAGCTGGAGGGACACAGCTTCGGCAACCTGTTCGTAGTCGCGCTGGCGGAGATGACCGGGGACTTCGGGCAGGCCATCAAGCTGGCGGCCGAGGTGCTGGCCACGCGCGGACACATCTATCCAGCGACCTTCTCCGATGTGACGCTCACGGCGCGCATGGCCGATGGATCGATTGTCCGAGGAGAGACCAATATTACGAAGTCCCACGACTCCATCGTGGAGTTGACGCTGGATCCGGAGGTCGCCGAGCCACTGCCAGAGACGCTGGAGGCGATCGCGCAGGCCGACCTGATCACTATCGGACCGGGTTCGCTCTATACCAGCCTGATTACCAACCTGCTCGTGCAAGGCATTCCCGAAGCGCTGGCCAAGGCGCGAGGGACGAGGATTTACGTCACCAACCTGATGACGCAGGCCAACGAGAGTCTGCACCTGACGGCGGCTGAGCATATCGAGCGGATTTACGAGCATGCCCGGCAGCCGATTTTCGACTATGCGCTGGTCAACACCGCCCCGGTATCCGATGCGGTGCGGGAGCGGTATGCCTCGGAGGGCGCCGAGGTCATCGCGGCGGATGTGGAGCGGATCGAGGCCATGGGAATCCGGTGCATCACCGGGGATTTTGCAGCCGAGGGCGACGTGCTGCGGCACGCATCGGACCGCGTAGCGGCGACGCTGCTGGGGATTGTGATGGAGGCAAAGCGGGGTGCCCCCCCCGTCCCCCCTCTCACGCCGGTTCATCGCGCACTTAGAACAACAGTCAACATGTAAGACGCCGATCCGGTGGCGTGGCTCCCGCTCAAATGACATCTTTGATCTAAGAGTTGCAATTGAGGTGAGAGTGTAACGATGAACAAGCAGGGGGTTTCGCGGCGGAGTTTTTCGATGTGGAGGCATGGCGATTGCGGGCGGATTGGCGTCGGCGCATCTGTTGGGCGCAGTGGGGATGGCGTTGACGGCGGAACAGTTGGTGGAACGGATCAAGGCGAATGTAGGGATTCCGTGGCAGCCCGAGACCGCGGAGCCGGATGATTGCGGGAGTGCGGATACTCCGGTGGTGGGGATTGCCACGATCACGATGGCGACGCTGGAGATGATCGAGTGGGCGCAGGCGGCGGGGAAAAAACATAGTGATCACGCATGAATCCCCGTGAGGTCAACTCAAAGCAGCCGCCGCCTGCCTATGCAGGATTCTGCCGAAGCAGCCGTTTCGCCACTTGAATCCTGAAAATTCTGCCACCGAGGGAGCCGAAAAATACAAGCCAGCCGAGACCAGATCCTAATGAAAAAGTTGAGCCATCCAGGTCTCGCGATACACGGTTCAGATATTCTCCCCTTCCCCGCAGGAAAGCTTTAATTCCCGCGTCACGCTGCAATGAGATGTAGTTGACGGTAAACATCAGGCGGATAAGCCCGGGCGGGTATCCCTTGCTCACGAGGTTGTCGTAAATAGCATCGAGAATGATTCGCATTTGCGGCACCGCTTCACCTTTCGCGTTCTGCGTCCCTGCTACCTGCCCATCGTGCCGGCGAATCTGCGTGACCCTGATGCTGCTGATATACCACGGCCGCATCCTGCCCAAGCGACTCCAGAACTCGAAATCGCCCGCGTAGAACAGATCACTTCGGAACCCGCCGGCCCGTTTCACGGCTTCCGACCGAACGGAGACATTGGATAGGTTGCCCGGGATGCAGCCGAAAACTCCAAAGAATAAATCAGACTTATCCGACTGGACGAATTGAGGCAAAACAGAGCTTTCGAAGCGAGCAAGTGCAGAATTAGCATCGGCTGTGTGATTCGATCGGAGGAACGCAACATCCGGGGGCAGCTCGGACCATACTGTCACTAATCTCTGCAAGGAGTCGCGGTCGAAGAAGTAATCGTCATCACAGAGAATTTGCGCGATTTCATGACTCACCTGGGAAAAGAGAAAATTCAGATTTCCGAACTGGCCCAGGTTCGACGGCTGAAAATGCACTTTGATGCGCGGGTCGGTGAGGCTGGAAAGGTATTCGCGCGTACCGTCTTTGGAGCCGTCATCGCTAATGACGAGTTCCCAATCCGAATAAGTCTGCGATAGCACAGAATCGATAGCCTGCTTGAGGAATTCCAATCTGTTGTAGGTAGGCATCACGATGGAAATCGGCATAGCTTCTCGGGGATTCGTTCTGCTTCTCATATCTGCGATATGTGCGTAGAAGCTGATTATACAAGCGTATGGAGGGCGACTGCGGGCATCGCAGCAGTGCGGATCGGCCGCAATACCGGCTGCTAGTTGGGGCAGGGGGTTAGCTGGACGGGCGAGAGGCCCCATTCGTTGAGGGCATGGTTGAGCTGGTCGACGGTCTGTCTCCATGAGGTGGGGTGTTGGCCGAGAGCGGTTTCGGTGGAGAAGTCGAGAGCTTTGGGTGAGCCGCATACGGTGAGGGCTTCGATGTCTGCGACGGGTGCGAGCCTGCGCATGAGATCGTCGTCTCCGTAGACGGGATTGCCGCCGATGAGAACCAGACGGATGTCGGAGGGCGAAGCGTTGAGCAGGGACTGGTACGTGTCTTTTTCGGTGCGGCGGATGACGAGGAGGTCGGCGACGTATCCGGGCTTGATGCTGCCGATTTTGTCGGCGAGGCCGGCGAGCTGCGCGGGAGTGCTGGTGGCCATCTGGACGAGCTCGGTATCGGTAAAGACTTTGGGGTACTGGCCGTCGTTCCAGACTGAGGCGTACTTTAGCTCCTGTAACATGCCGTCACTGCCGCTGGGGCTCCAGTCGGGGGCAAGGGCGATTTTGATGGCCGCCTGTTTGGCAGTGGCGACGTCGGTCGTGCGTCCATAGAGGCTGAGGTTACTTCGCGGCGACCAGATGAGGCCGACGCCGCTCTTGGCGGCTTGCTGCCAGTCGGCGGTGTTGAGGCCGACGCCGTGAATGATGGAGACGCCAGGGCGGAGGAATCCGCGAGCTTTGAACATGCGGAATTCGCGCTCGGCATTGGCGTCTCCGGGGCGGCCCTCGGAGAGATGAACGATGAATGAGGTAAGGGTGTGGTTGTCGAGACCGGCAGTAATTTCGGCGGCCGTTTTCTCGGAGAGCTCGAGGGGGAAGATTTCATAGCTGAGCTTTTCGTGGGTACCGGGCGGGTAGAGGCCGGAGTAGTAGTCGAGGTTGCGGGCGAGTCCATCGGAGCACTTGCTGTTGAAACCGCCAACGACTGAGGTGGCTCCGCCGACGATGGCCTTGACTTCGGCGTACTGCTCAGTCTGGCAGGAGAGACCCTCGTCCATGATTTTGCTGTGCGGGGTGGAAAGCGCGAGTCCGTATTCGGGGATGGCCTGCCATTCATAGCGCGTGTTGAAGAGGCGACCGGCGTTCCAGCGCGGCAGGAAGTTCCATGTGAGATGGTTGTGGAGGTCGATGAGGCCAGGAGAGATGACGTTGTCGCCTTCGATGATGATGGCGTGTTCGGGCAGCGAGATGCTGGCTCCTACGGCCTGAATTTTGTCTCCGGAGATGAGGACCGTACCTTTGTCGATGACCCGATCGGGTGTGACGATGGTTCCACGGAGAGCGATGGTGGGTTGTTGGGCGCCGGCACTGAGCAGACAGAGGACGAATGCGAGGAAGGAGAACAACCGGAAGGTCTTCATGTGGGATCTCCTTACGGATGCGTGAGCAGGATGGTAAAGGCTGGTGGGCAGGTTGTCGATGGGAAAGACGACCTGGCGGGCCAGAGCAATCGGCGCACTGGGGATTTTCACCGACAGGCTCCGGTGATGGGGGCGGCGTCCGTGCTACGCGATGAGACGAAGGGGATTGAGGCGGCGCTATCCTCTGCTTGAGCTGACTGCCGCCGGAGCGGGCTCTGAGGTTGGATCAGGGAGCTCAGGCGTAAAGATCAACCTTGGGTCGTCCTGCCTGGGTTTGAAGACGAGAGCCCACATTTCCGGACGGCCAATTATCCGGGCGATTTCCCGGAATGCAAAGAACGGCAGCAGCAAAATATAGCAGAGGACGCTGACGGCCAGGACTCCCTTTGGATTCCATCCGAAGAATGGGGGCAGGCTCTCCGCGACGGTGTGTCCATGAAATAGCCCCACCGCAACGCTTTCAGCGACGTGGAAGGACATCATCAGCACGGTAAATACGAGACATCTATAAAGAATCGGATAAATTAGAGGCTTCTTCGCGAAACGTGATCCGAGATGGAGCTGCTCTCCGACCAGCAATACCTTTGCGAAGACGAAGGCGTTGATGATCGCGAAGGTGTGTTCTTCTACGTCTAGATGATGCTGGGACAGGACGAGACTCTGGTGGATGGAGAGCAGCCCGAAGGCGACCCAGAGGTAGAGGAAAATGACCAGGAAGCGCTTGAACTCTTTGAAGGCTCTCTCTTTGAGTGTGTGCTTCTGTGGGATCGAGAGGCTTTGATCCGCCATGGCCAGGACCTCCCCGACTACTGAAGAGTGTAGTTCATCAAAGTTTCAGGCAAGGATTTTCTGCTGGCTAGCGGGTGGGAAATCGGATCGTCCTTTAGTCAGGGCTCGTCGGGTAGGAATGGGAAGACAGGCAGAAGAGGGTTGGTCCTGACCGCGACAGTACGCTTGAGTTGGCCGCAGGCGGCGTAGATGTCGCGTCCGCGGGGACGACGGATGAAGGCGGGAATGCCGTTGTGCTTGAGGCGGGCCTGGAACTCCATGACCCGGTGGGGCGGGGGCATGTCGTAGGGCATGTGCGGGCCGGGGTTCCAGACGATCAGATTGACCTTGAGAGGGCGGCCGACACGGCGCAACAGCTTGCCGGCTTCGTCGGCGTGGGAGAGCTGGTCGTTCACGCCGCCGAGGAGGACGTATTCGAAGGTGAGCTTTTCTTTCGAACGGAGCGGGACCTGACGGACGGCGTTGACGAGGTGCTGGATGTCCCATTTGCGGGTGATGGGCATGATCTGTTCGCGCACCTTGTCATTGGAGGCGTTGAGGGAGATGGCGAGCTTGGGGCGAACGGGCTCCTGTGCGAAGCGCAGGATGCCGGGCATGATTCCAGAGGTGGAGACGGTCATGCGCGATTCGGCGATGCCCACTTCGTGGACGAGGAGACGGACGGCATCCATGAAGGCGTCGTAGTTGAGGAAAGGCTCGCCCATGCCCATGAAGACGAGGTTGATGCGGTCTCGGCCGATCTGGACGGCGTGGCGCTTGAGGACGGCAACGACCTGGCCGGCGATTTCTCCGGCGGTTAGGTTGCGGATGATGCCAAGCTTCGCGGTGAGGCAGAACTGGCAGTTGACGGCGCAGCCGATCTGGCTCGACACGCAGATGGTGGAGTCGTGGTAGCCGGTCTCGCTCCCGTCTCCGGCTTCGCCATCGTCGCCTTCGGGCATCCAGACAGTCTCGACGGTCTGACCATCGTAGGTGGAGATGAGGTAGCGCTCGGTGCCGTCGACAGACTTGTAGGTTTCAACGATAGAAGGTAGCCCAATGTGGTAGCCAGCCTGAGTGAGGCGGTCGCGGAGGTCTTTGGACAAGTTGGTGACGTCAGCGAGGTCCTCGATCCAGTTACGGTAAATGGCCCGAGAAAGCTGGCCGACGCGGTAGGCGGAGACGGAGAATTCCTGGAGAATTTCGCTAAGTTGCTGATTATGCAGGCCAAACAGAGGCCGCATCCGTTCTATGCCGGGAGCGTCTAAAATAGGTAGTAGATTTTCCCCGCCTGACGTCATCGCAACACCGATTTCTGTTGTGTCAGCATAGCGCATCGGCAACGTAGAATCACAATGCTCCCCCGAGCGCTTTGACTGACGAATTTTTGGGCGCGAGAGTCGCGCGCGGCAGGCAAAAACACAGCAACAGCCTTGGCAACAGGCCCAGACACAGAAAGGGCTCCGGACTCATGGACAATAAGAGAAATATTCGACGCACCACTCTGCCCAACGGACTTACGATTCTGACCGAGAAGATGGATCACATCCGATCCGTGGCGATGGGGGTGTGGATACGGGCGGGGTCGCGCCACGAACTGGCCGAGGTAAACGGGATTTCGCACTTCGTGGAGCACATGGTGTTCAAGGGCACGAAGAACCGGTCGGCACAGATTATTGCGCGCGAGGTGGACGCGATCGGCGGCAATCTGGATGCGTTCACCGGGAAGGAAACGGTCTGCTTCAACATGAAGGTGCTGGATGAGCACGTGCCGACAGCGCTTGAAGTGCTGTCGGACCTGGTGCTGAATCCGGTGTTCGCGAGCGAGGAGATTCATCGCGAGCGGGACGTGATTCTGGAAGAGATCAAGATGGACGAGGACAATCCGGACTATCTGGTGCATGAGATTTTCACGCAGAACTTCTGGAAGGATCATCCGTTGGGCAAGCCGATTCTGGGAACGAAGGAGACGGTCCGGAAGTTTGAGCGGGATACGCTGATGGACTTTTACGGCGGACGCTTCCTTGGCGGCAACATGATCTTCTCGGCGGCGGGAAATATCGAGCACGACAACTTTGTGGAGCAGGTGGCGAGACGCTTCGAGTCGCTGCCGGCGGGGCAGAGCCCGCGACCGGATGGGGCGCCGAAGACGACGGCGCGGATCAATCTGCGGAATAAGAAGTCGCTGGAACAGGTGCAGCTTTGTCTGGGCGTGCCAGCTCCCCCCGTGGCTGACGAGTCGCGCTACATCACGCTGGTGCTGAATACACTGCTGGGCGGAGGGATGAGTTCGCGGCTGTTCCAGACGATTCGCGAGGAGCGCGGGCTGGCGTATGCGATCTATAGCGATTTGAATCCTTACAGCGATACCGGCTCACTGTGCGTGTATGCGGGCACGTCGGCAGACCGGGCGGTACAGGTGATCGACCTGGTGATGGCCGAGTTCACTCGCCTGAAGCACGAGATGCTGCCGGAGGATGAGCTGCGCCGGGCAAAGGATCAGCTCAAGGGTAATCTGTTGTTGTCGCTGGAGAGCTCGATGTCGAGGATGTCGAACCTGGCGCGGCAGCAGATGTACTTCAACTACTTTTTTGGGCAACAGGAGATTCTGGACAAGGTGGAAGAAGTAACTGCCGAACAGGTGATGGCTATGGCCAACACGCTATTCCAACCGGATCTGGTGGCGGTGACGCTGCTGGGAAGACTCGACGGGCTGAAGCTGAGCAGGGGACGGCTGGTGTGTTGAGGCAGCCATTAGGAATTAGCCATCAGCAAACTGTCTTTCTGAGCGCGGTGCTGGTGTGCTGCGTCTTCATCCTTTAGGATTGCGTGTGGCGGAGCTTGGCACCTGCCCAAGATTGAGAATCAACCTTATGAACCATTCGATTACCCAAGAAAATCGCAGACTGCGGGAAGCCGGCTTTACGCTGATGGAGCTTTTGATCGTGATCTCCATCATGCTGATCCTCATGCTGATCGCGATCCCGAACTTTGCAGGCATGAAAATGCAGGCGAATGAGACGTCGGCAATCCAGTCGCTGCGCGCGATCTACCAGGCTCAGATTCAGTTCCAGACGAACTATCCGGCGAATGGGTTTGCGGCCTCGCTGGCTGCGCTCGGTGGGGATCCGAAGTCGGGGCAGCCTTCGCCCCAGTCGGCGCAATTGCTGCAGGGCGACCTATCCAGCGGGCAGAAGAGTGGATACACCTTTGCCATCGTGAACCCGACGAAGGTCACGGTGAACAATCAGGACATGTACACCGGCTATGAGGCGACAGCTGTTCCACAGGCGGTGGGCAAGACCGGGCATCGCGGCTTCTGTATCGATCAGCAGGGTGAGGTGAAGGCCGATCCCTCGGGTGGCACCAACTGCACGACGCCTTTGCAGTGAGGGGGCGGTTGTTGCGGACTAGCAACCTGATAACTGCGGTCTTGATTCTTCTGCCTGGGTGGTGTTTTGCTCCAGCGCAGTCGTCTTCACTGACGGCAAACGCGCTAGCTAACCGCATCGATCAACACTACAACTCTCTCCGCTCACTGGAAGTGCGCTTTGCCCAACAATATGACGGCATGGGCATGAACCGCAGGGAAAGCGGCGTGCTGCTGTTGAAGAAGCCGGGCAAGATGCGCTGGACCTACTCGCAGCCGGTGGGGAAGCTGTTCATTCTCGACGGGCATGACGGGTATTTTTACACCCCGGGCGACACCGAGGTGCAGCGGGTTCCGGTGAAGAAGCTGGACGATATGCGATCTCCGTTGCGGCTGCTGCTGGGGCACACGAAGCTGGCACGTGAGCTGACAGGCCTGGCGATTGCTTCGGCGGCGAACGGGGCGTATACGCTGTCGGGCATTCCGAAAAATACGGAGAAGCGCGTGGCGGCCTTCAGCGTGACGGCGACGGCGGAGGGCGTGATCCAGTCGCTGCGCGTCGAGGAGACGGACGGAATTACGAATTCGTTTGTCTTCACGGATGAGAAGCCAAACGCAGCTGCTCCGGATGCGAACTTTGTGTTCACCGCGCCAGCGGGGGTGCATGTGATTGAGGGGATGCCGCCGGTCTGAGAACGGCGACCGCTGATTCACTTCTTTTGAAGCCCGATATGATTTCGGCATGGTGAGTTTGAAGCTTCGATCTTCCCTTCTCTTATCGCTTCTTTTTGCAGATCTGCTTTTTACGGCCGCGGCTCGTGCGCAGGACGTGGCGTCCGGGTCGTGGGTGATGCAGTCGAGCGGGACGAAGGCGGGACTGCGCGGCATTCATGCGGTGGGTGGTGGTGTCGCGTGGGCCAGTGGGACAAACGGGACGGTTCTGCGGACCGAGGACAGCGGGTACATGTGGCAGAGCTGCGCGATGCCTCCGGGGGCGGAGAAGCTGGATTTTCGCGGGATCTGGGCTTGGGATGCTGACACGGCGGTGGTGATGTCGTCGGGGCCGGGGGATCAGTCGCGGCTGTATAAGACGACGGATGGGTGCTCGCACTGGACGCTGCTGTATACGAATCCGGATAAGGATGGGTTCTGGGATGCAGTGGAATTTAGCGGCCGTAAACAGGGTTTTATCCTCGGAGATCCTGTGAATCGTAGCTTTGTCTTGTTCTTCACTCTGGACCAAGGGAAAACGTGGGGACGAGTGAATTCCAAGGATCTGGATTCGGGAAATACAAAAATTGGCGCGTTTGCTGCCAGCAACTCGGCTTTGACTCTTGCGTACGACGGCCTTCCCATGTTCGGCACCAGTGGGCCTGGCGGTCCATGGCTCTATGTGCCGGACAGCGTTTGCACGTCGCTGACGGCTCAACAAAACCCCGCGGCGTGCTTTGATGGATCCCTGCGATTTGAAAAGGAAAGACTGCCGATGGCAGGGGATTCTGCATCGGCCGGAATTTTTTCACTGGCAGTCGATTCAGACGTAACAAAGTTAGTCGCTGTTGGCGGCGACTATGGTCGTCCAAACGAGGTCACAGGTACTGCGGCCGCAACGATACCGTGGATGCTTGAACCCCGCCGGGCAACCACGGCGGCGGCGAAGCCTCCGCATGGGTACAGGTCGGCGGTGGGGTGGGACGCGGTTGACAAGGTGTGGATTGCGGTAGGGGCGAATGGGTCAGACGTGAGCTATGACGACGGGAAGACGTGGTCTCCGCTGGATAACGGCAAATGGAACGCGCTGAGTCTGCCGTGGGTGGTGGGTCCGGAAGGAAGGATTGCGAAGCTGGGGGCGCTGCCGGCGAGGAAATAGCGGTACGCCGTGGCCAGATCTCTGCCCAAGTCAGAAAAGCAGGTCCCTCGACTCCGCTTCGCTGCGCTCGATACGACACTTGTGAGTGGGCGAACCGCCCGGTTTCGATTCGGGACGGCAGATGAACGGTTTGGCTGGCTGGTGCGTCTATCCGCTGCGGGAAACTGGTACCCTGAAGTAGCGTCCCATGGCGGAATTTGTTATCAAACTGGCCGACGAGCGCGGCCGCGTGCAGCAGCAGGTGCAGTCGGCTGCTACAGCGGAAGAGCTACATCATCGCTTTACCCAGGCGGGGTACTACGTCTATTCGGTCAAGCCGCGAGGGCTGACGGGCAGCCGGCGCAAGGCGAAGCTCGAGACCTTCATCATCTTCAATCAACAATTTCTGACGCTGATCCGGGCGGGATTGCCCATTCTGGGTTCGCTGGAGATGCTGGCCAAGAGCCAGAAGAATCCGGCGTTTTCGAGCCAGCTGCAGAATGTGGCGGCGCGGGTGCGGACGGGCGAATCGATCTCGGCGGCTTTTGAGGCACAGGGCGGCTTTCCGGTGATTTATACGACGACCCTGTTGGCAGGCGAGCGAAGCGGCAACCTGGAAGAGGTTCTGGGTAGGTTTCTGTCGTTTCAGCGGATTTCGCTGACGTTTACCAAGAAGCTCAAGGCTTCGCTGATCTATCCGGCGCTGCTGATTACGCTGGTTTTCGGACTGTTCATCTTTCTCATCACGTTTGTGGTTCCGCGCTTTGCCACTCTCTACGACCAGCTCGGCACGAAGCTGCCGGGTCTGACACTGGCGCTGCTGGCGTTGGGCAATGGAGCCCAGCATTACTTCCTTTATGTGGCTCCCGTGGTTCTGTTGATCGCTTTCCTGGTTTACCGATGGAGCAGAACCGAGGCTGGCGCGGACCGGATCGACGCCATACGCATTAAGATGCCCGTGTTTGGAATGATCTGGCTGAAGTACCAGGTGGCGCTGTTTTCGCGGACGCTTTCGACTCTGCTGGCAGGAGGGTTGCCGCTGGTTCCGTCGCTGGAGACGGCGGCGCGGTCGATTGCGAGCAAGCGGATTGCAAAGGCAGTCTTTTCTTCGGTGAGCAGCGTGCGCGAAGGCAAGGGGTTGTCGGCGAGCCTCGCGGGCACCAAGGTGTTTCCGGCCTTGTCGGTGGAGATGATCGAGGTGGGCGAATCGACGGGCGCGCTGCCGCAGATGCTGAACTCGGTGGCGGAGTTTTTCGAGGAAGATGTACAGACGGCGCTCACCGCGTCGCTGGCCTTGATTGAGCCGGCGATTCTGATTGTGATGGGTGTGGTGGTGGTGGTGATTTTGATTGCGTTGTATCTGCCGATCTTTTCGCTGGGGAACGCGAATAATTTTCAGCACTGAGGATCAACCGCCCGGAGTTTTTAGGTAAAGAGGGTTTATGGCACAGGCACCTGTATTGACGCTGCCGACGGAACTGGATGAGACAGAGCGGGCGAAAACGCTCGCACAGCGGTATCGCTGCGAGTTCGTCGATTTGAAGCACTTTCGCATTCAGCATGAGCTGATGAAGCGCGTGCCGGTGGACATGATGTTCCGGTACAACTTCGTCCCGCTGGAGCAGCAGGACGACCGGCTGATTATCGCGGTGAGCGATCCCAGCCGGCTGATGGTGCTGGACGAGATTGCCGGACTGCTCGGGCAGCGGATTGCGACGCGGGTGGCGACGCTGACGCAGATCACCGACCTGCTGAAGAAAACGGAGCAGTCGCAGCGCGTGCTGGATGAGGCTTCGGAGGGCATGACCTTCGACGTGGTGTCGGCACACGACGAGGCCGATGAGACGATTTCAATCGAGAAGCTGACGTCGGAGGAAGACATCAGCCCGATTATCCGGCTGGTGGACACGACAATTTTTACGGCGCTGGAGCGGCGCGCGTCGGATATTCACATTGAGACAAACGACGATTCGCTGGTGGTGAAGTACCGCATCGATGGAGTGCTGCAACTGGCGATGGCGGCGATTGCGCGCGAGCATCACTCGACCATCCTGTCGCGCATCAAGGTCATGAGCGAGCTGGACATCGCGGAACGGCGCGTTCCGCAGGATGGACGCTTTCGCGTCCGCTATAAGGGGCGTCTGATCGACTTTCGCGTGTCCATCATGCCGACGGTACATGGCGAGAATGCCGTGCTGCGCGTCCTCGACAAGGAGTCGATGAGCGAGAAGTTTCGCAAATTGACGCTCGATGTGGTGGGTTTCCATGAAGACGACCTGCGACGCTTTCGGCGGTATATTCGCGAGCCGTACGGGATGGTGCTGGTGACAGGTCCGACGGGTTCGGGCAAAACGACCACGCTGTATGCGGCGCTAAACGAGATCAAGAGCGACGAAGACAAGATCATCACGATTGAAGATCCGGTGGAATATCAGATTCGCGGCATTACGCAGGTGCCTGTGAATGAGAAGAAGGGTCTGACGTTCGGGCGCGGGCTGCGTTCGATTCTGCGCCATGACCCGGACAAGATTCTGGTGGGCGAAATTCGCGACCAGGAGACGGCGCAGATCGCGATCAACGCGGCGCTGACCGGGCACCTGGTATTTACGACTGTCCACGCGAACAACGTGGTCGACGTGCTGGGACGCTTTCTGAATATGGGTGTAGAGGCGTACAACTTCGTCTCGGCGCTGAACTGCATTCTGGCGCAGCGGCTGGTGCGCACGATTTGCGAATATTGCATGCGGACGGTGCACCACAACGAGGAGGTTCTGATTGCGAGCGGCTTTGATCCAGCGGAGTGGAGAGACTTCGATTTCCGCGAAGGCGCAGGCTGCATCGAGTGCGGGGGCACGGGATACCGCGGACGCACGGCGATTCACGAACTGCTGGACCTGACGGACCCGATCCGCGAGATGATTCTGGATAAGAAGCCGAGCTCGGAAGTTCGCAGGCTGGCACAGCAGGAAGGCATGCAGTTCCTGCGCGAATCGGCGATTGACCGCGTGCGGCGTGGATTGACGACGCTCAAGGAAATTAACAAGGTGACCTTTATCGAGGCGTCGCGGTAAGATGCCAATTCCCTTTCGCATATTTTCGTCCAACACCAACCTGCGCCCTGCGTTGGCGTGCGAGATTACGCCCGACGGCGTGGTGGCGGCGCGGCAGCAAAAGGAAGAGCAGGCGGTGATGAGTTTTGCGGCGCTTCCGGCAGGAGTGGTAAAGCCCGGACTGGCGGAGACGAACCTTACCGATCAGGCGATAGTGGTGAGGGCGCTGCGGAAAGCTCTGGACGAGGTGTCGGCGCGGGAGAAAAAGCTGACGCTGGTGGTTCCGGATGCGGCGGTACGGGTGTTGATGCTCGAGTTCGACTCGCTGCCGGCCAAGGTGCAGGAGGCGATGCCGATTGTGCGCTTCCGGCTGCGCAAGCTGATGCCATTTGAAGTGGATGACGCGGCGGTGAGCTACCAGGTGATGCGTGTGAAGAAAGAACAGACGCACGCGCTGGTAACGGTGATGCCAGGCACGGTGCGTGCAGAGTATGAAAGCGCGGTGCGCGCGGCCGGATATGAACCGGGCGTGGTGCTGCCTTCCACGCTGGCGGCACTGGCGGCGCTGACGACGAGCGATGCAGCACTGGTGGTGAATCGCAACGGTCTTTCGCTGACGACGGCCATTACTTCGGGAGATGAGCTCCTGTTGCATCGAACGCTGGAGTTGCCAGTGAACGAGGAACTGCATCATGAAGAGCTGGCGCAGAGCGTATCCGTGACGCGAGCCTATTTTGAAGACACCCTCAATGCAGCGCCGGAGGTTCTTTATTGCGTGGGGCCAGGCGGAGCCGAGGAATTTTTGCGCGTGCTGGGCGAAGCGGCGGAAGAGGATGGTCTAAGGATGCGCGACCTGGTGAAAACGCCGGCGATGGTTGCGAGCGGCACGATGCCTAAAGGACTGGCTGCGGGCGTGGTGGGGGCGTTGGCAAGCTGATGAAGATTACCCTCAACCTAGCGAGCAAGCCTTATGTCGATGTGCGTTCTATCATCAAACAACTGCGCATCCTCATGGGCGTTCTTATTGTGCTCGCGTTGCCCCTATGGCTGCTGCAGCACGCGGAACAGAAAAAAGCGCAGGCGGCGACGGCGCGGGTTCGCGCGGTAGAGGGCAATGTGCAGCGCCTGCGAAAGCAGCAGAAGAGCTACCAGGAGCTGATGCGCCAGCCGCAGAACGCCGCCGTGCTGACGCAATCGGATTTTCTGAACTCGCTGTTTCGGCGCAAGGCTTTCTCCTGGACAGCGACCATGACCGATCTCGAAACGGTGCTGCCGACGGGCGTACAGGTGTTGAGCATCGAGCCGGTGGTGGCTCCCGATGGCGAGGTGACGATTCGCCTGCGCGTGAGCGGCGCGCGCGACCGGGCGGTGGAGTTGGTGAAGAATCTGGAGAAGTCGCGACACTTTGCCTCGCCCAGGCTGGCCGGTGAGGCGCTGACGACAGCTACCGGACCCAACATGGCGGCGCAGCCGATCAATGCGGCGATCTCGGTGAATTTCGACATCCTTGCCGACTATCGGCCGATCAGCGAGGCCGATGAGAAAGAGGCGTCGTCGAAGGAAAAGGCTACGAGCACTGAGAGAAACCCCGCTGAACCGGCGACTCCTACGAAAAAGAGGCAACAGCAGCCGGGAAGCACGACAACTGGAAGCGTGGGGCCGCGAAGCGCAACAACGGCGCCGAAGAAGCGAGGTGCGCAATGAACCGCCTTCGCGGCTACTTCACGGTCCTGAATCTGCACATCGCGGGGGCAGCCCTGCTGGTCGTAGTGGTGCTCTTCCTGGGAATCAGGGCGATTCTGGCGTTACACGCCGCAGGCGCGGTCGAATCCGACACTTACCAGCAACAGCAAATCACGTATGCGCAGCTGAAGTCCCAGATGTCACACCTCGAAGGATTGCCGGACAAGGTGGACCAGGCGCGTGAGGATGCGAACGACTTTTATGAGGAGCGCATCGCGCCGAATTATTCGACGATTGCGGAGGAGCTGGGCACGGCGTACGTGAAGAACCAGGTCCGGTTGACTCGGGCGCAATATACGGCGACGCCCTCGATCGATGGACTGACTGAATTGCGCATCGACGCCAACCTGAGCGGCGATTATACGGCGCTGATGCGCTTTATCAACGACCTTGAGCGGGACAAGAATCACGTCTTCTTTATTATCGACGGGCTGACGTTCACCGGGCAGCAGGGCGGGTTGGTGAATCTGAGGCTGCGGCTGACGACGTATCTGAGGGCAAATGCGGGCGATCAGCCACCGGCGAGTGACACCCCGGAAGCCGCCAAGGCGGAAAACGTCAGCGAAGGGGGGACACGCTGATGGCGCTGAAGGTCGGCACGGAAGACAAGAAAAAGGTGATGATCGCTGGCGGGCTGGGCGTGGTAGTGCTAGGTCTCGTGCTCTATAACATCATCGGCCTCTTCGGCGGAAGTCCTACTCCCGCGCCAGTAGCGGCGACTCCACCGGCGGTCACGACCACAACACCGGCGACTGTGCCGGCTGTCCGGACTGGGCCTGCTCCGGTCTCGCGGCAGAGAGTGATCTCAGCGAATCATGCGCCGGAGGCGGTGAAGGTTGCGGGATCGATGGCGAGCCTTGACCCGACGCTGCACCCGGAGCTGATGGCAGCGGCCGAGTCGCTCGAATACACAGGCAAGGGGAGGAACATCTTCTCGATGTTCTCGGCTCCGGTCGAGATCGAGCAGCCTAAGGCGTTTCGGCCGCAGCAGGTTCAGCCTGCCGTGGCAATGGGACCGCCTCCGCCCCCCCCCATCGACTTGAAGTTTTTTGGCTACGAATCGCGCCAAGGCGGAGCGAAGCGGGTGTTTCTCCTGCATGGAGACGATGTGTTCATTGCAGGAGAGGGCGATGTGGTCGATCATCATTACAGGGTCGTGAAGATTGCGCCCCTCTCGGTGCAGGTGGAAGACATTCCGTACAAGAATACGCAGACGCTGCCATTGATTCAGAATTGAGTTGCGTTGTCCAATGACCTCTTCACCACAAGGCCGCACGAACTCCGAAGCAGGATACATTCTGCTTGCCGTGTTGTTCCTGGTGGCGCTGATCCTGCTTTCCCTGGCCGTCGCCGCGCCCAGGGTCGCGAAATCGATCCAACGCGACAAAGAACTGGAGCTGATCCACCGCGGCGAGCAATACAAGCGAGCGATCAAGCTCTACTACCGCAAGTTCGGGAGCTACCCTGCGTCGATCGATCAACTGGAGAATACGAACAATATCCGCTTTCTGCGCAAGCGCTATACCGATCCAATGACGGGCAAGGACGATTGGAAGATCATTCACTTTGGCCAGGCACATGTGCAGACGCTGGGGTTGTTTGGGCAGCCGATCGCGACTGCCGGAGGTGGACCAGGGGGCGTGGCAGGAGGCATTGGGGCAGGAGGCATTGGGGCGGGAGGCATTGGGACGGGAGGCATTGGGACGGGAGGCATTGGGACGGGGGGCATCGGAGCCGCTACAGGAGGGCTGGGCTCGGCGGGTACGCCCTTGACGGGGTCGGGATCGATCACTGCTCCAACGACGGGCGGCACGGATGGCTCAGGCACGTCGGGAACGGATGGTTCGGGGAGTACGGGTGGGTCCACGAGCGGATCTGGGACTGGAGGTCTAGGGACTGGAGGTCTAGGGACCGGAGGCCTGGGGACAGGGGGACTCGGTACTACGGGTACGGGGGGGCTGAGTGCGGGTGGATTGGGTACGGGCGCAACCGGCAATACGAATCCGACCTTTGGCGGCGGTCCGATTGTCGGGCTTGCTATTCCGAGCACGAAAGCTTCGATCAAGGAATACAAGCAGCAGAAACATTACAACGAGTGGGAATTCGTCTACGACCCTGTTGCGGACCAGATGCAGGCGGGCACCGCGTTTGGCGGAACGGGACAGAATCTGAATGGTCCGGGTACGACGAACGGAACCAGCGGCACCTTCGGCAGCGGATTCGGAAACACGACCGGTGCGGGAGGCGCCACAACGCCAACCGGCGGGACTGGGAGCGGGGCCGGGTCTCCAACACCTCAGCAATAAACTGGCCCCGCCCGAGGGCGAGGCCAGTTTGCGGAATTGCCCTGTTAGACGCTGAAAGACGAGCCGCACCCGCAGGTGCTCTTAGTGTTGGGATTCTCGAATTTGAAACCGGCCGCTTCGAGGGTTTCGACGTAATCGACGACGCATCCGTTGAGATACATCAATGAGGTCGCGTCGACAAAGACCTTGAGTCCGTCGAAGTTGAATACCTTGTCCATCATTCCAGCCTGATTCTCGAAGGACATCGAATACTGGAAGCCGGAACAGCCTCCGCCGACGACGCCGATGCGCAGACCAGCCGGGAGTGGATCCTGCGTCGCCATGATTTCACGCACTTTAACCGCAGCAGGCTCGCTCAGGGTGAGGGGAGGCGTCTTGGTCTGAACAGTTTCCGGGGTGGCGGTGACGGTGGCCATGAATGATCTCCTGAATCTTGAGGAAGAACTCGTAGTTTCAGTGTATCGCCCCATTTGACCGGGCACAAGACACTTTATGTTTTGATGTCGCAGTCCCCGGCTTAGACTCAGCTAATCGGCGACGATTTTGCTTGAGATGCGGCCGTATTCGGCCTCGGAAATAAGCCCTTTGCTGACCAAGTCATGCGGCGAAGAGTATGGCCGGTTATCGACGATGTGCTGTGCGCGGACGCCGGAGATGCCGGGCAGCGTTGCCAACTGATCAGCGCTGGCCGAATTAATGTCAACCGTGCCGCCCACGGGAGAGGGTTTCGTATCGCTGTGCAGGCCTTGCTTCACACCAGCAGCAATGTCGTCGACCTTGCGCTCGGCATTGGCGGCTGCAACCTTGGCGTCTGCGGCGGCTTGCTGGGCACTTGACTTCACCTGCTCGGTGGTTTGAGCAGCCTGCTGCTTCAACTGCTGATCGGACTGTGGGTTGGTGTTGTTACATCCGGTAAAGCCGACCAGTGCGGCGCTTATGGCCAGCGCGGACCATCCCTGCACGCCTAAGCTCTTCCTGAGATTTCCCTGACGAATCATTCACTTTCTCCCAACCGCGCCTCATTCGAACAGGGGCGCGTGTGCCTGTGCATTCAGATGGAGTCACTTCATGGTTCGGGGGTTGCCAAATGGGTTTCACAATGCAAAAAACGGGCTGTTCACTGCCTCAAAACCAGGGCTATGATTCCAGTAACGGCCCCGCCTACCCCCGAGCCCGGGCAACCGGACCCGCTCGGTATCTGGAGCCGGCTCAAATCCGAATCCCGAGGTGCCTGATGGGCTCCATGCTTATTCTGTGGATCGTCTGGGCCGGAGTTCTGGCGATCCTTCTTATCCTGTTGGCATATCGCGGCACGATCACCCGTTACGAAGAGGATCAGATTTTCCTCGACGACTGTGCCGAGCACCAGAAGAAAGAACAAACCGAGATCCTGGCGAAGGTAAGCAAAATTCAACCCTTCGTTCGCATCGCAACCGGCGCGACGTGCGTCCTTACCGCATGCATCATTGGTATATACGTGTGGGACGCGGTCCACCAGATGATGTAAGACATCAGGGAGTGGATGCCGTCGATCTGGCCTTCGTGACGACATCCATATCCACTTTCTTTGCCGCGTGCAGCATGAACGTGCTGGGGTCCTTCATGCCCCAGGCGACGTAGGGTACTGTAAACTTCGTGGTCGCGACGGCATCGGGTCCGTCAACCTTGACTGTCATCTCCAGCTTGAGAGGGTGGTCGGTGCCGTGGATTGTGAATGTGCCGTCCACTGATACGGTCTGGGGTGGGCCCGGCTTTAGGACGCCTGTCACCTTTGTCGGATGAAAGATGGCCTGCGGATATTTGTCGCTCTCCAGCACATCCTTTTGCATGTGGGCGTCGCGTGACTGATTGCCGCTCTCTCCGGTGGTGACGTCGACCAGAATCTCGCCTTGCGCCGCCCCGGTTTGAGGATCGAAGGCGATCATGCCGCCCTTGAGCCTGAAGGTTCCGTGGATGGTGTGCAGAGTGCTGCCGAGTGTCCAGTGAATCTCCGTGCGGGCCGGGTCAAGATACAAGGTAATATTTTGCGGTGCGACTGAGCATGCAGCAGCGGAACGAACGCGAGCAATAAGGCGCAGAGAGAGACTCGCCGGGATGTAAGAGGCCTCATATTTCTCCGGATCAAGCGGGCGATGGCAGGAACATGCGGCCAAGACGGGTCGCTTGTTCAAGAATGAATTGCGGAAGGGATTCTTCCCCGTTGTGGACCTGCAGCAGCTCCGCAAACAAGTGCGGATCCCGTGCAAAAACATTCATGGCTTTTCGACGAAGACTGGGCCAGCGATCCATGAGCAGTATGAGGCGCGCGAGGGTCTGAGGCAAGCGGAGGATTTCCGCATGGCCAGCGGCGTAAGGCGCAAGGTTGTCATTGCATATCGCTCCAGCCAACCCCTGCGCCTGCCGAAAGCCCAGAGCCATGCCCTCTCCGCTGATTGCGTCGACGGAACCGGATGCATCGCCGATGAGAGCGACGGTTCCGCGAACGACGCGACGAAGCCTGAAAGTCGTTGTAATCGCGCCACGCTCGCGAGTAGTGATTTCAGCATGCATCAGCCTTTCCCTGAGAGCTGGGATGCTTTGAATAACATCGCCGCTGCGTGCGGCCCCGGAAAAACGTGTCAGGATGGCGACACAGATTTCCTCCGCGCTCACGGGAGTGACGTAAGCCTGGCCCAGTGGCCCCCAATGAATCTCGATATACGGACTCCACGGGGTAATGCGGTAGTGAGTACGGAAGCCGAAGCGCCGGGTAAGCAGCGAACCGCGTTCAAGGCCTGCCCATGGGCGCACGCGCGAGGAGTGTCCGTCGGCTCCGACGAGGTAACGATAGCGCACAGGCTTGCCATTGAGTGTTGCGGGCTGACTGAGGTTGAGATTGACGCGTGTTCCCCACAGCATGCGAACGCCGACTTCCTGAGCATGTTCGATGAGCGCGGTATGCAGAACGACACGGCGCAGGCCGATTCCCTGCCCCGAACGGAAATCCGCCGAAACCGTCGAGTGGTCATCACAAAAACGAATGCCGCCAAAGGCAGCTCCGTGCCGGGCGTCCAGTTCGACGCCGAGTCTGGTCAGCTCACGGCGGGAGCGAGGCAAGATGCCTTCGCCGCAGGCCTTGTCAATCGGCGGTTGAAGTGCATCTGCGAGGAGAACATCGATTCCGTGCTTTCGCAGTGCAATGGCAGCGGCCAGGCCCGCCGGACCACCGCCCACGACCAATACATCGGATGTGAGTGCCATAAATCCCCCACATTCTTAGTGTAAGCAGCGGGTTTCTGACACTTGCACGCGGGATGTCATCCCTTTGTCATGTGTGGCATGTGGCTGCACTGCCACGACTTATGGCATTTTGAGAATCATGCGCCTTTCCACAGCATGCCGGTCACCGCCACTTTGGTCGCGGTGACTTTAAGCGCATTGCTCTTTACTACCACTCCAGCAACAACATTTCGGCGCAGAAGCCCGGGCCCATGGCGGCGAGAATACTGCGTGTGCCGGGTTTAGGCCGCTGGTGCTTCATGACCTCGTCGAGAACCACGAGCACCGAGGCGGAGGAGAGGTTTCCGACACGGCGCAACGCCTCCCAAGAGACATCGAGCGCCTCCTTTTCTACTCCCAGAGCCTCGGCAGAGGCCTCCAAGACCTTGGGACCGCCGGTATGCATGATCCATGAACCGATGTCGCTCCGCGTCAATCCCTGCGATGCGAGAAAACCATCGACATCGCGGCCAAGATTCTCGCGAACTACCTTGGGGACGTCGGGCGAAAGAACAATGCCAAAGCCCTTCTCGGAAATATCCCAGCCCATAACGTACTCGGTGTCCGGGTAGAAGACCTGGTGGCTGGCAACAATGCGGGGGCCGTGAAGAGGAACCTTGTCGCCGGCGATGAGGGCCGCGGCACAGCCATCGCCGAAGAGGCCGGAGGAAATAAGGTTCGCCACTGACATATCGCCGCGTTGCCAGGTGAGCGAGCAGAGCTCCACGGACAGCAGCACGGCAATCTGGTCGGGATAGGCGCGAACATAATCGGCGCAGCGGGCGAGTCCGGCGGCCCCGGCCACGCAACCCAGGCCGAAGATTGGATTGCGCTTGATATTCGGCGAGAGCTTCATGATGTTGACCAGGCGCGCATCGATGGATGGGCTGCAGACACCGGTAACTGACACAAAGAACAGGGCCCCGAGGCGATCGCGGGTCAGGCCGGACTGCTTCAGCAGGCACTCGATGGCCTGCTCGCCGAGCTGGAGGGCGGTTTCGATCCAGACGTTGTTGGTCTTGCCCCAGGTGTCGAGTGCCTCATATTCGTCAAGCGGGCGTGAGAAGTAGCGCCCTTCTACGCCGGTGCGGGCATGCAGGCGCTCGAGGATCGCTGCTTTATCGGGACCTTTGCCCCAATACGTTTTGAGTTCGTCCACCACCTCTTGCTGCTTGAAGTAGTAAGGCGGAAATGCCGTGGTTGTGGCTGCAATGCGCATCGTCAGTCATAGACTCCAAAAAGAATAGTAGTTTGAGTTTGACAGAGCGTCACGCAGAAGTCACGATTACGTTTTCCTTTATGTGGTCATCGAGATTCGGGGGGGAGGTCAAATAGAGGCTTCGCGCCGGCGAGTTTGGGCCGGGATTTGGCCACAAAGAGGGACAATTTCAGCGCCTTTGCTTGGCCAGAAACGCTCTCAATCCTGGGTGCAGAGCACGTCATTGTAGTAGTTGATCATCAGGCGTTTGATGGGCGACGGCGAGGGGGGCAGCTTGACGGTACGATCGATGGTGGCGTTGCCGGCCATGGGCGCGGAGGCTATCTTGATTACTCGGCCGTCGGCCAGCTCAGCGTAAATGGCAACGGGCATTTTGAATGAATCGGTGACATTTCCCTGTGTCAGCTTAATATGCACGGAAGCTCCATCCGAGTTCTGGTTAATCTCGGTCGCAAAGGAGTAGTGCGGCAGAGCGGTCCCATAGACGAATTCATTGAAAAACCAATCCATCCGCTGATTCCCGTCGAGGTCCATGGTACGGGTCATGTGTTTCTCGAGGATGGCCTTGAAATCCTCCGTGGTTGCCGGTCTGGCGCGGTAAGTTTCGACAAAATCGTGCAGGGTGGCCTGCAGCCATTGGTCGCCCTCCCGTCCATTCCAATTCATCATGCGGATCATGTGGAGGATATATGCGCCTTTGGGATAAACCAGATCGCGATAGGCGTAGTCGCCCGAGCGGGAGTTAGCCAGCCGGTATCCCATGGTAACGGGACCCACATCGATGGGGCGGAAGCCCTGGGCGTTTTTCTCGGTGATCTGCTGACGCTGCTGCTTCCAGAAATCCCGGAATTCGTTGTTGTTCTTGTTTACCGACTGCAGAAAGATGGACGCGGAGAAATCGGCAAAGCCTTCACTCATCCACTGGTCGCGATAGCTGCGGAAGCTGACGGTCTGTCCCCACCACTGGTGCGCGACCTCGTGGGGAGTCACAACCTTCCAGTACATGCGGTCAGAGTCGATGCCAAGCTGGTGGCGAATCGTCGTATCCCAGAAAGCGCAGATGGGGAGATAGACGAGCATGGGCCAGCTCTGGCCGTAATTGCAGGCAGTCTGCTGGGTGAGCGCGAGGCTCTGGAACTGGAGCTTGCCGAAATACTGGGAATAGATGTCGAGCGCCGCTTCGCCCTGGGCCATCGCCGACGTCAGCATAGCTGTTGTGTTCATGTTGCCCATGGTCCCGCCGACGAGGTGCGTGACGCTGTCGGGAATCTCCGTGTTCGCGTAGGCATCCAGCGTGAATCCACCGTTGAGCTTCGTCTCCTGCTTCTTGAAACGGCCCATATTGAAGCCTGCGACGGGGATGGGAACATCGGTTACCCATTCTGTTACATTTTGACCGCCCTCTTCCGCCTGGCGCACCTGTTTGCCGGTTGCGATCAGATCGAGACCCTTCGGGACACGGAAAATCATGTGATAGGTCGCATAGCTGCCCAGACCGCCTTCGCGCGCGCTGGGAAACCAACGCTCCCGAGCACCGCTCTCAAGGTAATAATTGCCGTTTCCCTCATCGTGGACGGCGTCCTTGCCGGCGTAAGTGATTTTCAGGACGTAGGGCTGGTCATTGGCAATCGGGCCGGGCAGGATCACGGCGAAGTCCGGATCATAGTCCTTGTTCTCCTGAATAAAGTCGAGTTGCAGGCCGTCGCCATTCTGCACAGCCGAGACGCGGAGACTGGGATAGAGGCGCAGGGGAACCACGGCCAATCCCTTGCTGCGCGACCGGATGGAGGTCTTCGCGACGACGCTGATGGCCCCGTTCTTCGCCAGGGTGGTGTCGAGATCCTGCTGGTCGATGGAGTAGGAGTCGTTAGCCTCGTTCCCGTTGGCGACGCCGTCGTGGTACTCGGATTCATAATGAAAGGCGGTCCAGATGCCGTTGCGGGTATCGTTCCAGGTCATCAACTCGACCTCTTCGGGAGAGACGCCGAGGGCCCCGTGAGGATCTATCATGAAGATCATTTTGGACGCGTATTTCTTTCCGTCGAGGGAGGCGAGGAAAAACCCGCCGGGCTCCGGACTCAACACATCCTGAAGCAGACGAGCATCGAGATTCCAGTGAAGCTTCGTGTGAGTCGCGTCGGCAAATTGCTGCCCGACGGAGGTGTATGCTCCTTCGGCCGTGCCCTTGCCGACGGCGGCTTTGCGAATCTCGGCAGCGGAGGTGTCCGTGAAACGGAGCACGGCAGTGTCGAAGTTCTCATCGAGCTGCGGTTCTTTAGTCAGCAAGGCGATGCTGCGGCCTTCCTGCTCAATGGGGGGAACCAGGTGAAGACTTCCCTGCCCGCGAAATACGGCGCCGGTGATTTTCCCATTGACCTCTCCGTAGAATGCGAACGCTCCAGAGTGAAAGGTGAAAACGGCAGCGTCCCGCTTGAGGACGAACTCCTTCACTTCCGTGGTCTCGCCACCGGGAAGGAGGCGGCGAAGTTGAGTGTAAACGGGGTAGTTGTTGGGTGTCCGGGGTGAAGGCTGTCCGAGCACCCGGCTTGCGGGCAAAAGAACGAATGAGAGGAGAAAGATCGAGAACATGGCAGAAAACGAGCAAGCGTGCATTCAGAGCTGTTCCTTGGTGAATGGCTATTATGCTCGCGCTGAAACTTTGTGGCGATGGGAAAATTTGTCCTAAATGCCCGGGCCTTCGATTTCCCACCCTTCACGCAAAATCGCGCTGAAGGATGGGGCACCCCGAGTGTCGGGGTGAGGAGGCCTTTCGCTCAGGCTGCGGCTTTTTCCGCGGCCTCGACAGTTTGTGCGATGAGAGTGGCGATGGTCATCGGACCGACTCCGCCGGGAACGGGTGTGTAGGCCGCAACGCGGTCGATCACCTGAGTGAGCTCGATATCGCCGACACCGCCGGGATGATAGCCCGCGTCGACGACGATGGCACCGTCACGAATCCAATCAGCCTTGATGAACTCCGGCTTACCGACGGCGCCGATGAGGATTTCGGCGCGGCGAACGACTTCGGGCAGGTTTTTCGTACGCGAGTGGCAGATGGTCACGGTGGCGTTCGCGTTAAGGAGCATCATGGCCATAGGCTTGCCCAGAATCGGGCTGCGGCCCACGACGACGGCCTCTTTGCCCGCGATGTCGATGGCGTAGCGCGCAAGGAGGCGCATGATGCCGGCGGGGGTGGCCGATCCGTAAGCGGGCTCGCCCATGGCCATGCGGCCGAAGCCGTGGCTGGTTACACCGTCCACATCCTTTTCAATCGCGATGCGATCGAAACACTCACGTTCTTCGATCTGTTTGGGAACCGGATGCTGGAGCAGGATGCCGCGCACGCGCGGGTTGGCGTTCAGATCGTCGATGGCGGTGAGGAGCTGCTGCGTGGTCGTCTGTTCGGGGAGGGCGATGCTGAGCGACTCCATGCCGACGCGGCGGCAGGCGTTGCCTTTCATGCGGACGTAGGTGGCGGAGGCGGGATCGGCTCCGACGAGAATGGTGGCCAGAATAGGTGGGTCGGAACCCATTGTTTCTTTTAGTTTTTGAACCCGGGAAAAAAGCTCAATTTCTAGCTCTTTTGCGTATGCCTTGCCGTCGAGAACCAATCCGGACATATCAGTCTAGTGTAATGGCGAGAGCCATTGGATCAAGCACTTAGTCGACTGCCAAACTTAACTGGTGGCGGACGTCAGCGCCGCGGACCCAGAAAATCACGTCGGTGGCAATGTTAGTGGCGTGATCGGCGATGCGCTCCAGATTGCGGGCAACGATGATAGCCTGCAGCGCCTGCCGGGCTACGTTGGGCCGGTCCTGAATCACACGGGTCAAGTCGACCTGGGCTACGCGATTCATACGGTCGATCTCATCGTCCATGCTGCGCACCGACTCGGCCAGCTGGGCATCCCCGTCCAGCAGGGCCTGGAGCGAGCTGCGAATCATTTTTCCGGCATAGTCGCCCATGCCGCCGAGATCCACCGGCAGGTCCACAACATCTTCGTCGATCAGATCGACGCAGCGGAGGGCAATGCTCATTGCCTGGTCGCCAATACGCTCCAGATCGCCGTTGATCTTGATCACGGCGAGTATGAAGCGTAGATCGATGGCCATAGGCTGCTCCTGGGCGAGCAACTCATAGGCCATTTCATCGACTTCCCGCTGCGCGGTGTTGATCGCGGTTTCATTCTCGCGCACGTACTGGCAGAGGCCCGTATCGCGCCGCAGATAGGCATCGACAGCGAACTCCATCGCCTGCTGCGCGAGCGCGGCCATGGCCAGCAACTTGTCCTTGAGCTCAGCCAGTTGCAGGTGAAAATGAATGCGCGGCAAAGGATCCCTCTGATGTCATTGTGCATCATGCAAGGCGACAAGAGTGCGAATTTTTGGCTCGGCACGTCACGGTAGCGGAACTGGTAGTTACCGTGTTCCACAATGCAAAGTGGACACTCGAGAACTAGGCCAAACGATCTTCGGCCTGCTGGGCGGCTTCATAAATCTGATCGAAGGATTCGACCGCGTAGAGCACCTTCTGCATCTCGGAGACGAGGAATTGCTGGTCGAGCACCTGGTCGAGGTCGAAGTCGCGAATCTCGGGACCACAACTGATGACGTGACTCGATTCACCGTGCGAGGAGATCAATCCGCTGCCGTAGAGCTTGATTTTGCCGTTCTGGCGGATGACTCCAAATTCAACTGTGAACCAGAAAAGCCGGCCCATGCGTTCGAGCTTGTCCTTATCTGTTAGCCGGGCGCAGACCTTGCCATACTGCTGGAGGAAATCGGCGAAAACGGAATGCGCGTGCATGGGGACGTGTCCGAAGACGTCGTGAAAGATGTCCGGCTCGGGGGTGTATTCGAGCGAATCGCGGCTGCGCAGCCAGGTGGTGGTGGGAAACTGACGGGCGGCGAGCATCTCGAAGAAAGCGTCGGGGGGCAAAAAGCCGCTGACCGGCGTGGCGTTCCAGCGGGTGCGAGGCCCGAGGCGCTTGTTGACCTCGGCAAGATTGGGAATGGCGTCTTCGCGGAGGCCGATCTGGTCGAATCCGTCGAGGTACTCCTGGCAGGCATGCTCGGCGAGCTGGGGCATACGGCGCCTCACCAATTCGGCCCAGACGGCATGCTGCTCGGGAGTATAGGCGGCCCAGTCCTGCTGGATCAGATATGGTTCGGCGACAGTCAAGGCGGGGGCCTGGGTATTCATAAAAATTCGACTCCGGCAAAACATTTAAGGGTTGCACCGGGGAGGGGAGGGTGTCAAACGGGAATGGGCTTTCACCGACGTAAAATCACAATTTACCCCATCATGGATTCGCCAATGCCCAAACAGATACTCATGCCCGGGATGGACGGGACCGGAGAGCTGTTCGCGGACTCTTGACTATGCATCTCTCTCCCGCGTGGCTCATCTATTCGTTAGACAACTACGATGAATTCTCCGTCACGGCTTTCGAAGACTCCACTTTCGATTCTTGATCTGGCGTATGTGCGCCAGGGCGGCACAATTGCCGAGGCTTTTCGCAACACGCTCGGCTTGGCGCAGCAGGCCGAGCGCTGGGGTTACAAGCGCTTCTGGCTGGCCGAGCACCACAACATCTCTGGGGTGGCCTCGGCGGCGACTTCGGTGCTGATCGGGCATGTGGCCGGGGGCACGAAGAGGATTCGGGTGGGATCGGGCGGCATTATGCTGCCGAACCACGCTCCGCTGGTGATCGCCGAGCAATTTGGCACGCTGGAAGTGCTGTATCCGGGGCGCATCGATCTGGGGCTGGGGCGCGCGCCGGGCGGCGACTACGCCGTGACCCGCGCCCTCCGCAAGGACTTGCGGAGCAACGGTGACGACTTCCCAGCCCTGCTTGAGGAGTTGCGGAGGTATCTTGCGCCGCCGAGGCTGGGCGAAGTGGTGATGGCGTATCCGGGTGCAGGGACGAATGTTCCGATCTGGCTGCTCGGCTCCAGCGGATTCAGCGCGGCGCTGGCGGCGGAACTAGGCCTTCCGTTTGCTTTTGCGGCTCATTTCCAACCTGACAACCTGCTGCCGGCGCTCGATCTCTATCGGCGGAGCTTTCGTCCGTCTGAGATTCTGGAGGGGCCGTACACGATGGCGGGGATCCCGGTGATCGCCGCGGAAACGGATGAGGAAGCCAGGTGGCTGGCGACGACTCCGCAGCAGGCATTTCTTAACCTGATCCGGAACCGTCCGGGACCGCTGATGTCGCCGACTGAGAAATTGGACTGGAATCCGTTTGAGGAAGCAGCAGTGGAGGCGAAACTGCGCGCCGCGGTAGTGGGAAGCGGTGAGACGGTACAGGAGGGTCTGGAGCTGTTTCTCGCCGAAACAAAGGTGGACGAACTGATGATCGCGACCACCCTCTACGACCATGCGGCACGGCTGCGTTCCTATGAGATTGTGGCGGAGGTAGCTGGGATCACGCAGCGGGAAAATTCGCTTGCCGAGGTCGCGGATTTCTAGACCTATTTTCTTATCCAGGCGTGGGATGGTGAGCGGTTGGGTACCTCCGACTCGTCTACCACCTATGGGTATTAGCCAATCGTTTTCAGGAAGGTATATGGTAATGAGTCGCCATGCGCCCGGAACCTGTTTTGGGATGCGGGGCGTCGATATGCATCGAACCAAATGGAGTCGTTGATCTATGTCCACCTTGCTTCATCCTGAAGTCACAACTGAAAAGGATTTCCTCCCCCTCAATGGCACGGACTATGTCGAGTTCTACGTCGGCAACGCCCGCCAGGCCGCTTACTATTACCGCCTCGCCTTTGGCATGAGCCTCGTGGCCTACGCGGGCCCTGAGACAGGCTTGCGCGATCGCGCCTCTTACGTTCTGCAGCAAGGCAAGATTCGTTTTGTGCTGACCACTCCGCTGCGCCCGGATGGCGAGATCGCTCACCATGTGCATCGCCATGGTGACGGTGTGCGCGATGTAGCCCTGTGGGTGGATGACGCCAGACAGGCCTGGAAAGAGACCACTAAACGCGGTGCGCGCAGCGTCCACGAACCCTACGAGTTGAAGGACGAGTATGGGAGGGTGAAGCTGGCGGCCATCGCCACGTATGGCGATACCATCCACACCTTTGTCGAGCGCTCGAACTACAACGGTCCCTTTCTGCCCGGTTATCGGAGCGAACCAGAGGACAAACTGGCGCGCCCAACAGGCCTGCTTTATGTCGACCACATGGTTGGCAACGTTGGTTGGAACGAGATGAATCGCTGGGTGGATTTCTACTCGCAGGTGATGGGATTCGGGCTCTACCAGCACTTCGACGACAAGGATATTTCCACGGAATACTCGGCCCTGATGTCGAAGGTGATGGCCAATGGCAACGGCCGGGTAAAATTCCCCATCAACGAGCCAGCGGAGGGCCGCAGGAAGTCGCAGATCGAAGAGTATCTCGAGTATTACCACGGTCCGGGCGTGCAGCACGTTGCGCTGGCGACGAACGATATTCTCTCTACCGTCTCGAAACTACAGGCGCAGGGCGTCGGCTTCCTGAAGGTGCCGCACAGCTACTACACGGAACTCGAAGCGCGCGTGGGCAAGATCTCCGAGCCGATTCATGAACTGGAGAAGCTGGGCATTCTGGTCGATCGCGACGATGAAGGCTACATGCTGCAGATCTTCACTCGACCGGTAGAGGATCGCCCGACGCTGTTCTACGAGATCATTCAGCGCAAGGGCAGCCGCAGCTTCGGCAAGGGCAACTTCAAGGCTCTGTTCGAGGCTATCGAGCGCGAGCAGGGCGAACGCGGCAATCTGTAAGGTGCTGGCAGCACAGGCGGAAGCGCCTGTAGCGATATAAGTGCGAGAAGCCACTCTGACTATCAGAGTGGCTTTTTCCGATCCGGCATTTTGCACGGAAGCCAGGTGTCGTTGAGAGCAGGCAGCTGATTGAATCACAGCTGTTCGGACGTATCACGGTCGCCATCAATTCTTTGCCGTGCGACATGCAGGCTGGGGTGGGAGGCCATCAGATTCTTCCAGCGTTGACGCCTTCGGTATGTCTGGAACGAGCGGAAAACTACCGCAAGAATGACCCCTGCAAGAAAAACCACCAGACAGATCTGGGCCCGCTTGCTCACTGCAATGCCTCTCATTCGAGTGTAACGCTGGAATTCGGCTGAAAAGACGCTGGCAGTACTTCAGTCGGCGACCATCAGCTCGCCGGGCAGGATGGGGCGAGTTCGCGGCAGACGGCCGAAGGCAGCGGCGATACCCATTCCGACAAGAACTGCGCTGTAGACAGTGAGCTGCACGATGTCAGTCGCGTGGGAGCGAGGCAGAGTCTTCCAGAGAATGAGCAGAACAGTCTGCGCAGCGGTGACGGCCCAGACTGTTCCGTAGAAGTAACGGCGTTCCCAGCCTTCTCCCTGGGTGGAGCGGCGGACGCGGGGCAGCACGCCGAGAGCTCCCACCGCGAGGATGACGACGAGCAGCGGCGTGTATCCATGCGCGTAGATCTGCTTCATGTACCACGTGCCGGTCGCGACGGCAACAGCCAGACCGGCAAGATTGAGCAGGGCGAAATTGAGCAGCGCATTCCAGGCAAATGTGTAGCAGATGCGGCGGTACAGCGGGTTCGGACGATCCTCGGTAAAGCGCAGGATGTAGGGTGCGGATTCGGCGCCGGGAAGCTGTCCATAGAACGCGGCAATACCTGTGAGGACGATCACGGTCCCCAGCCAGATCATGTTGTTGACACTGCCGCCACGAGCGAAGAGATCGAAGGTGAGTGGTCCTGGCGCGAGAAAGAAAACCCAGATCCAGATGGGCCAGTGTGCCACGCGATACCAGGGCTTGTTACGCGTGCGCATCCTGCGCGCATCGGCGTATTCCACTTTGACAGAATAGGCCATGATCTAGTGTGCTGATTCCGCTGCAGCCAGAGCTACACGAGCGATCGGCTCGAAGTGGATCTCGATAAGGTCATTCACCACACGAACATGCACGTCCTCGAGAGATTTCACGATCCAATCGGCGGCGCTCAGGCTCGCCAGCGAATGCGAGAAGAGCGTGGCCAGCACCTTGCATCCGGCGGCGCGGCCGGCGGTCGCACCGGAGGCGGAGTCTTCAATGACCAAGCATTCCTCGGGGTTAAGGCCGAGCAGCTCGGCTCCTCGCCGGTAGGGCTCCGGATCGGGCTTGCCCCTGGTGACCATGTCGGCGGTAACGATGCGCGCGGGCACCGGGATGCCTCCGTCGGCCATACGGGCGCGCGCCAGCCGCTCAGTGGCGGAGGTCACAACGGTCCAGTATTTCTCGGGCAGCGCTTCCAGAATGGGCTTGACGCCCTTAAGGATCTCCAACCCCTCGTTATCCTCGACTTCCATGTCCTCCAACCACTTTAGCTCCTGCTCATCGTTCAGATCGGGACGCAGGAGACGGACGCTCTCAATGGCGCGGCGGCCGTGAGCGGTCCGGATGGCGGCTGCGGGATCAACTCCATGCCTCCGGGCCCACTTAGTCCAACTGCGCTCTACCGAACCGAGGGAGCTGACGAGTATGCCGTCCATGTCGAAGAGGATGCCGCGGACGTAGATCTTCATGCGCACTCCTGACAGTTTATATAGGATTCGGCTGCGTCAGATTGTGACGCAGCCTTGTTGAGAGCGAGGATTACAGCTTGGCGAAGAACTGCTTCATGCGGTCTAGGCCCTCGTCCACATCGTTGTGGCAGACAGCGTAGGAGAGGCGGATGTGTTCCTTCGTACCGAAGGCTTCACCGGGCACAGTGACTACGTGCGCTTCATGCAGCAGGCGGCCGGCCAGTTCCATCGCACTCTGTGCGCCGGGCTTGCCGAGATAGGCCGACACGTTCGGATACACATAGAACGCGCCCTCCGGCCTGGTGCAGGTGATGCCGGGAACCTCCGCTAGCCGACCTAGGATGCGGTCGCGCAGCGAGAGGTAATCGGCTCGCATTTCGGAGACGCACTCCTGCGACCCGTTCAGCGCGGCGACGGCGGCCTTCTGGACGAAGGATGCAGTCGATGAGGTGGACTGGCTTTGCAGCTTGCTCATGGCGGCGATGATCGGCTTCGGCCCCAAGGCATAACCCGCGCGCCATCCGGTCATGGCGTAGGTTTTCGAAAGCGACCCTAGCACGATGATGTGCTCCTTGCAGTCGGTGAACGATCCGCCGCTGACCAGTGCGCCGGTGTACTGCAGGTAGACGTAGCACTCGTCGAGCAGCAGGTAGATGCCGCGCTCGTGCGCCAGGCGAACAATGCGTTCCAGGTCCGCGGGCGACACAATCGATCCGGCTGGATTCGACGGCGAATTCAGGACGATCGCCTTGGTGCGTGGCGTAATCGCCTTTTCGATGGCATCGGCGGTGATGCGGAAGTTCTCCGATTCCTCGGTTTCAAGGAAGACCACCTTACCACCCGCGTATTGGATGATGTCCTTGAAGGAAACCCAGTAGGGAACAGGCAGAATGACCTCGTCGCCGTGATCGACCAGTACCTGAATCGCGTTGAAGAGCGCCAGCTTGCCGCCAGTCGTAAACACCGCTTCTTCGGGCGCGTAGTCCGAACCGAAATCGCAGGCGTGCCGCTCGACGATGGCCTTGCGCAACTCGGGAATGCCGGAGACGACGGTGTAGCGCGTGAAGTTCGCGTTGATGGCCTCGATGGCGGCGTCCTTGATGTGGCGCGGCGTGGCGAAGTGGGGCTCGCCCGCTCCGAAGTCGACCAGCTTCGCGCCCTGCGCCCGCAGCTTGGCGGCTTCGGCGGTTACGGCCATGGTTGCGGAGACTTCAATGCGGCCGATGCGATCGGCGAATAGTTTAGTGGCAGTGGTGGCTGTCATGGTGAGTCTATTTTTTCAGATTTTTGACGCACAGTGTGGAGAAATGGCGGAATTCATGCGAAGGTTTCGTTTTGCGTATCTCGAAGGGAATCTCGCTTGGCAGGAAAATCTTAATTCTGACTTCCTGGCTTGTGCTGCTTCAGGCGCTCGATGACGAATTTCGGGACGAGACCCTCAACCGAACCACCCAACTCGAAGACCTCCTTCACCAGCCGCGAGCTGACAAAGGAGTATTTGCCATCGGGCATCAGAAAGATGGTTTCAAGCTCAGGAGCGAGCCGCCGGTTCATCAGCGCCATCTGAAATTCGTACTCGTAATCGCTGATAGCGCGGATGCCGCGCACGACGGCTTGCGCCTGCTGCTCGCGCGCGAAATCGACCAGCAATCCGTCGAATGTCGCGATAGAGACGTTGTTCAGCGATGCGACCCCTTCGGTCAGCATCTCCACGCGCTCTTCGACGGTAAAGAGGGGATTCTTCGACGAATTGCGAAGGATCGCAACGACCAGGTGGTCAAAGATCCTGGATCCGCGCGCAATCAGGTCGAGGTGACCATTGGTCACCGGATCGAAGCTGCCGGGGTAGATCGCTTTAACGGTATTCACGCCACGTAATTGTAGCTGAGCGGATAGTCCTTCAGAGTTCCATAAGGGGGGCTCGAAAAGGCTCCCTGCCTTCTTACCAGGGTTTGCTCGTTCATTGCCATCCTTCCGAGACGGAAACGGCAAGCCATCGAGGCTTGCCGCTGTGGTTATCGGAAAATCGTTTTTCCCCTGAATTAGCGAGCTCGATTCATTGCATCTCTACTGCCGCCTTGCCGGCCTGACCGCTTCATGAGCGACGACTGCGCCGTTCACGGGGACCGGAGGAACTTCGGTTACTGCTCCAGCGTTGGCGATGCCGAGTTTCTGGCGAAGCTGCGAATCGATTTTCGCAAAGGTGTCCTTGTTGTCCTTGAGGAAGGTGCGGACATTTTCGCGCCCCTGGCCGATGCGCTCCCCGGCGAAGCTGTACCAGGCGCCGCTCTTCTCAACGATGTTGTTGTTTACCGCGAGATCGAGCACGTCGCCTTCACGTGAGATGCCTTCGCCGTACAAAATGTCGAACTCGGCCTCGCGGAAGGGCGCGGCGACCTTGTTCTTGACGATCTTGACCTTGGTGCGCGAGCCGACAACGACATCGCCCTCTTTGACAGCAGCGATGCGGCGGATGTCGACGCGGACCGAGGAGTAAAACTTGAGAGCGCGGCCGCCGGTGGTGGTTTCGGGATTGCCGAACATGACACCGATTTTTTCGCGGATTTGATTAATGAAGATGAGGCAAGTGCGCGACTTCGAAACAGTTCCCGTGAGTTTGCGCAGCGCCTGGGACATGAGGCGGGCCTGCAGGCCCATGTGCGAATCGCCCATTTCGCCGTCGAGTTCGGCCTTGGGCACGAGTGCGGCAACAGAGTCGACCACTAGAACATCGATTGCGCCGGAGCGGACCAGCGCCTCGGTAATCTCGAGCGCCTGTTCGCCGTAGTCCGGCTGCGAAACCAGCAGATTGTCCACATCCACACCCAGTTTTTGCGCGTAGCCCGGATCGAGAGCGTGCTCGGCGTCCACGAAAGCCGCCATACCGCCGGCCTTTTGCGCCTCGGCGATGATCTGCAGCGTAATGGTGGTCTTGCCGGAGGATTCCGGTCCGAAAATCTCGATGACACGGCCGCGGGGCACGCCGCCTACGCCGAGCGCGGCGTCGAAGGAAATGGAGCCGGTGGAGATGGCCGCAATCGGCACTACCTCTTTGCTGCCGAGGCGCATGATGGAGCCCTTGCCGAATTGCTTTTCTATCTGCGAAAGCGCTAAATCGATAGCGCGGGAACGATCATCTGCCACGTGTGCTTCTCCAGTCTTCGGTGCGCATTGCGCGTTTCAAATTGGAACGATTTCAGGGTTTGCATGCCATCCTAGCACCGAAATCGCCGGGGCGAAGAAAAACCAAAAACTATAGTAACGTTGACACTACGGGTAAGTCCACTTAAAACGCCATTCTAGCGGCGGGGGCTGTGCAGAAAGCGGTACGGAATTCTTTGTTTCTAAGCGGAGTTTTGCCTCTTAAGCTTCGAGAGCCGCCTGCGCATCTCGGCGCCTTCCACGAAACGGCCTTCGCGCGCATCCTTTATGTCTGCGGCGACGAGGTGTCGGTGATAGTCGCTTAGGTCGAAGCGACCTCTAACCACGGTTTTGGATCGCGGAGTCTTGACAGATTTCTACCTTTTCAGCAAATCCACCGGCTCATTTACGTCTGTCACGCGAAAATACTGCGCCAGAGCGGGATGCTGCTTGCGGACTGCCTCGTACATCTCCCAAGCGATGCGTCGATAGGAGAAATGTCCCTGGGGCTGGGAGCGGAGCTCGGAGATGTAGACGGCTTCGGCGAAGTCCATCTTGAAGAGCGCTCGGTTGCGAGTTCCCAGCGGCAGGAGGTAATCGGCTGAACTCTGATGCTGCGGAGCAGCGCTTTCGGCCAGTTTTGCGAAGGCCGCATGCGCTGATTGCATTGCTTCCGTGTAGCGCGCCTCGAGTCCAGCCTCTTTCAGCCCTTCGGGAAGATCGAAGCCGTGCGCGCTCGTAAAGCCCTGAAGCACCTGTACGCATCGGCGATGGCGGTGCATGTCGCGGAAGCCGCCGATGTCCATCAGGATGTCGAATTTGAGCGCCTTACCAGCGGAGAACTCGCGCAGCAACTCGTCGTGGCGGCCGCGATGCCGCGTTCCGAGAGCGATGATGTCGTTGCGGCGCACTTCGTTGAGCGCGGCCACATGCCGGCGAATCTGCCGGTAGGAATAGTGGCAGGCTCCGTAGAGTAGCGTCGTGGCTAATTCCACTTCAAGGCTTTCGTCGCCTTCGATCAGGTCGACAGCGGGCACAGCTTCGATGGGCGCGTTTCCAATCAAGTCAACGGCAGCCTGGCGAAGCTCGCGGCGAGTCGCCATCTCGTATTCATTGGGTGCCGCGTATTTCACCAGTGTCGGAGCCGTCCGGACTTCGCGTGTAAGAAGCATGGCTGCGCGCTCGCCAAGAGCGGGATCGAGGGCGGCAATCTCCTGCTGCAAATTCGCGAGCTCGTCGCCCTGGACGTTCCACGCTGCTCCGGTGGCCGCCGAGCGCAGGCTCTCGCCGAGCTGGCGTATTTCGGCAAAGGGACTGGAAAGCAGCCGTGACACCTGAGTTTCAAGGGTCCGCGCATTGACGATCTGACCGAGCGAAGTATTGGTAGCAAGCGGCAAGAGATAGCGCGCCACGTCGAACGCACGGGCCCGCAGAGTGCGCTCGTAGGTCTCCGGCTTCATCTGCGCCGGACGGGCAACGCTGCCCTTGAGCGATTCCAGCGCGCCTTCGGCGACTTCGTGATACGCGCCGAACAAGGCTTCGATATTTTCGCGGAAGAGTGCAGCGGATGCTTGATCCGTGCCGAAGTCGGGCATGTACCAGCCGCTTTTGCGAAAGTTCTGGTAGCGCGTGGAGCGCTCCTGACCGTCCCATCGCTGCTCGTCTACGAGTACAATCGCGGCAAGCAGCGAGAGTCGCTCGATCGCAAAAGCCAGATGCGCGAGGTCGGCGATGGAACGATGTCCATATTGGAAATAGAATGTGTTCAGAAATTGCTCGGCACGCTGGTTGCTGATCTCTCTCAGAGAGTCCCTCATCGATAGCGCTGAGCGCGAGTATTTGGCCATGGCATAGGCCAATACTTCCGGGTCGGCACCGTGTACGGCGAATACCTCAGTCTGGTTCCGAGACTGCTCGACGGGGGCTGGGGATGCGACAACTGACATGGCTTCAATTTGGGGCATGGGCAACAGGATACGGTATTAAGCAAAAGCAGGATGAGTGTGCCGCAACTAATATCGTGCAAGGCGAACTTTTCCTGAGGAAAAGACCGCTTTGGCACAATGACTTCTCGATGCTGCGAACCTGCTCCTGAGCTCTGTAAAAAGCGTGAACGACTTCGCCAATCTCGAACTGTCTCCGCGACTCCAGCCTCCTAACCCTCGTCCTTTGTTCATGGAACCCGCTCTTTCCAAGCAGGAAGGCCCGCAAGATATTCTCTCCGCCACCAGCCATCGACCGTGGCCGCTTCCAAACACACAATGGACGATGACCCAGCGGTGGAACGATCTTCTCTTCGCTCACTGGCCGGTTCCTGCCGCAAAAATTACGCCGCTCCTCCCACCCAATCTGACGGTGGATACTTTCGACGGCTCGGCCTGGGTCGGCGTCGTGCCCTTCTGGATGGACCAGATCCGGATGCACCGCCTTCCTGAGCTTCCTGGCGCCAACCGTTTCCCGGAACTCAACCTTCGGACCTATGTACGCGAGCCGCATTCCAATCTCGGCGGGGTTTACTTTTTCTCGCTGGACGCCGGCAATCCGCTTGCGGTAGCGATAGCGCGCATCTTCTTCAAACTGCCCTATTATTGGTCGAAAATGAGCATCGATCACTGCGACAACCGCGAGTTCTGCTACTCAAGCCAACGCAGATTTGCGAAGATCCCAGCTAGATTTCGCGCACGGTATCGCAGCTTGGGGCAGGCATCGGACAAGCAAGGGCTGGAGCACTTTCTGACCGACCGATATGCCCTCTACACTGCCGATCCCGGCGGCGCACTTTTTAAAGGAAACATTCACCACCTGCCATGGCCGTTGGAGCGCGCCGAGGCGGAATTCGAGTTGAACGAGTTGCCGGCGGCGCATGGCATCCAACTACCCGATACGGCTCCGCTACTGCACTACAGCCGGGAGCTAGTGGTTTACATCTGGGCGTTCGAATTACTACCAGCACCGATTCTGCAGAGAGCCGGAGCTCCAGTGGCGGTTCCCAAGCCACTGTAGTGCATCGTTTGGAAGGCGGGCCGGGTAGTACACTCTCGGCGTGCGCACACTCTACAACCAGATAGCGAATCAGAACCGAGAACGCCTGGCGGCGTTGAGCGATGGAGTATTCGCTGTCGCCATGACGTTGCTGGTGCTCGATCTGCGGCTGCCGGCGTTAGAGGCAATCCATTCCGAACATGAGCTGGCGCACGGTTTGCTTATGCTAGGCCCAAAGCTGTTGATGTATTTCATGAGCTTTCTTACCCTCGGCATATTCTGGAATGGGCAGCAGACGCAGCTCAACCAGTTTGAGCGGGTCGACCGCGATCTGAGCTGGATTCACCTGGCCTTTCTGGCGACGATCACGCTGATGCCGTTTTCGACGCAGTTTCTGGCCGAGTTTATCGCCTATCGGATGGCGTTGCTCGTTTACTGGCTGAACATCTTTCTGCCGGGTGCGCTGCTCTTCATCAGTTGGAGCTATGCTCTCAGACACGACCTCGTCCGCGAAGATACACGGGACGGTGTTCGCTCGGCTATTTGCCGTCGCGTGGTCATCGCACAATCGCTCTACGCAGGGGGCGCGCTGCTGTGCTTCATCGGTACCCGTTGGAGCATCGCCGCTATTCTGCTTGTCCAGCTCAACTACGCGCTTGCTCCGCAGCTCCCCTGGATCAAAGAAAAGAGATCAGTGAGGTAGCCGGTAGCATTTGCCGTTCCCTGCCCCTCTATAATCGACAGCGGAGTAATCATCGCGCATCATGCCATCTCTTGAAGGAAGAACCGCACTCGTTACCGGAGCATCGCAGGGTATTGGCCGTGCCTGCGCACTCGCGCTCGCCAGCGCCGGAGCTCGCGTCGCCCTGGCGGCCCGCAATGAAGCGAAGTTGGCCGAGGTCGCGGCGGAAATCGCAGCAAGTGGTGGAACTGCACAGGCTTTCGCTATCGATATTGCCAGCGAAGATTCGATCAAGGCGGGCGCCAAGGCGGCGATCGGTCAGTTCGGCAGCATTCAGATTCTGGTGAACAATGCGGGCATCACGAAGGACGGGTTGATGCTGCGCATAAAGCGGGCCGATTGGGACGCGGTGCTCTCGACTAATCTGACCGGGACGTTCCTGCTCACGCAGGCGATGCTGAGTCCGATGTTGAAGACCCGGTGGGGACGCATCATCAACATCACCAGCGTAGTCGGCGAGACCGGGCAGGCGGGACAGGCCAACTACGCCGCGAGCAAGGCCGGGCTGATCGGCCTTACCAAGTCGCTGGCGCGCGAGCTGGCTTCACGCGGAATAACTGCCAATGCTGTCGCTCCTGGGTATATCGAGACCGCCATGACCGCGGTGCTCGACGAGAAACAACGTGAAGCCATGCTGACACAGATTCCGCTGGCCCGCGCCGGAACGGACCAGGACGTGGCTAACGCGGTGCGCTTTCTGGCCTCGGATGAAGCCGCCTATATCACTGGTCACGTGCTCGACGTGAACGGCGGCATGTACATGGGTTGAGTTGTGGACGGACTCAGGGGGCTGCGGGGACAGGGTTTTCCGCGGGCTTCTTCGGTTGGGGCAGCTCGCACACCGTCTGCGCACCGTCCAACTGCGCCTTCTGCTTGGTCAGCTCGGCGTTCAGCTCGGCACCGGTCAGAATCGCGAGGCCTGTCAGGTAGAACCAGAGCATGAGTCCGATCACCGCACCCATCGATCCGAAGGTGGTGTTGTAGTGCGAGAAGTGGGCCAGGTAATAACTGAGAGCGGCCGAACCCAGGAACCACACGCCAATCGCGATAACCGCGCCGGGAAGAGTAGATGAAAAGCTGTGGCGGCAATTCGGGCCGAGGTAATAGAGGAATTCGAGCGACGCGATAAAGGTTGCACCGGTCAGCGCCAGACGCAGCAAGGGCCAGAGATGTTCGAAGGCGCCCGCAACCGGAAATATCTGACTCAGGAAATGTCCGAATTGCGGCCCTGCAATGAGCAGCAGAATAGAGAGGGATACCAGGCCGCCGCTGGTGAACGTCAAGAGCAGAGCGCGCAGGCGGTCGCGCCACCAGACGCGCGAGACGGGGACGTCATAGGCGATATCCAGCGATTCAATCAGCGCCGAAAATCCGCCCGAGGCCGACCAGAGATACCCCACAATTCCGAAGGAGAGGAGCTTGCCGCGGTTTGGCGTGAGTATGTCGGATACGATTCTTTCCACAAGACTCATCGAATCCGCAGGCACGAGCTCCGCCATGAGGTCGAGCAACTGTTGAAAGACATTCGGAATGGGGAGAAATTGCAGGAGCGACGAAAAAACGATAAGCAGAGGCACCATCGACATCAGGAAATAAAAGGCTAGCGCCGCGGCAATCGTGAAGGCGCGAGTCCGCCAGAGCTCGTCGTAGACGGTCACGGATAAACGCCGCGTCTCACGCCAGTAGGTGCGCAGGAGGTCACCGTAGTTCGCCGCACTCAGGCTTTTCCAGTTCATAGTCAGCCGGGCATCTTCCCCGTATCCATCCCGCGATGATTTCTTCCCCTGCTCAATAGATGCTCCACAGTCGCGACAGAGTCAGGTCAGCGAATCCTGCCGATCCAGTCGGCGACGATCTGAATAACTTCCGGCGCCACATGCGCAGGATGAAAATATTCCTGTCCGGTCGAATCTCCTGTAACCGGCATCATCAGGTGATTCAGGCCCTCTAGCTGCTTGCTCTCGCTCCCGGGAGCCGTGCTGGCTTTCTGGAGCGCCTCAAAATCCTGTTCACTGACCTGGATGTCCTTCGTGCCGCGCAGCACCAGAGCAGGCAGCCCGAGCTTCGCCAACTCAGCAGCGGGATCCTGGCTGACCCATGATCTCCAGTACCTCTCGGGGAGCCGGAGGGGCGGCGAGCCCACCATCTCGTCTTCGGGGGTCGTTGGATCGTTGATGGTTCGAAATATCTCTTCCCACTGCTTCTGGATGGCATTAAGCTGGTCCGCGCCGGCACCCTGGAGCTTCGCCTGGAAAATGAGCTGGCGTTCGAGGGTTTGTTGAATCCCGATAGCCCCTCCGGCCAGGAAAATGATGCCGCGCAAGGAGCCGGCAGATTGTTGCAACCGGTCCGCGGCGATTACGGGCGCCATGGTTCCACCCAGGCTGTGCCCGAGCAGAAAGACCCGCTTCGCGTCGACCTCGGTCAGCGTGGACGCATAAGCAAGGGCCGCCACGGCATCGAAGGTTACCTCGTGATCGAGATCGGGATGATCCTTGAAGGTATCCGGGGCAAAGTGGGTTCGCTTGTCGTAGCGTAGAGTAGCGATGCCATCCGCAGCGAGGCCGTATGCGAGGTCGCGGAAGGGCTTATTGGGCCCGATACTCTCATCCGCATCATGAGGGCCGGACCCATGGACGAGAACAACGATCGGCACAGGTTCTTTACGATTTTTCGGGAGCGCCAGAACGGCAGGAATCTTCAATCCATCGCTGGCAAAGGAGACGTTCCGCTCTTCCACTGCTTCTGCCCCGGGCACAGGTCCGGAAACAGCTCCCTCATCCGTTTCAATCAGGACGAAGCCGCTTCGTCGATAGGACAAGCTTTGGACTGGAACGGAGAATTCCATCAGATTGTTCCTGAGATCGGCCCAGATATCGGCCCGAGCGTTGGCAATGATCAGGTGCCAGTGTTTCAACAGGACTGGGGTGCCGTCGAGCGTGCCTTCCCCGGCCTCCGCGGCGGTAAGCTCCATCGGCACCTGCACGCCCTTGCCCTGGGCCAGGAGAGCCCAGTATTGGTGATCGGGCTGCGGGTGAGTTGTCTCAAGGTAGATCAGCCCCTGAACGCCGCTGGGGTCGAAGTTATTGAATACAAACGAGGCATGATGCATATCGAAGGTGTTCGTTACCCGACTTCCGCCCGTCACGCCGCCATCGTAATTCAACTTGCCGCTCCGTTCATCCGCGGTTATCGAAGCAGACTGGATCAAATCGTTGATATGGACGGAAAGCGAATCCGACTTCAGTTCGTAGTTCGGGCCCAGCTCCGCTTGGCGGATGGCCTCTATCGATGTGCCTCCGGTTACATAGGAGTAGTGCGCCTTGAGCCGAAAACCGCTCTTCACCGCAGTAAACTGATAGTCCGCCTTGCCGATCTGTTTGTTCCCAAGCTCAAGCAGGAACCGCGCTGGAACGCTCTGAGCCATGGCTAGGACGAATGTCCCGGTCAGGCACAAAAGCCACACGATCCGGCGGGCGATCACATTGCCTCCTGTTCCTTCCTGCCAGAGAGTGTACGTGCAATGTCCACCCGTTATCATGAGCGCGACTTTAGAAATTAATTTGGAGGCAGTTTATGAATGAGCTTGAGCGAACCTTGATCGCAAACGGTGTGGGTGCTCCGCCTTCCCACATTCTTGAAGCTATCGACGACAAAACAGCCCACCGCAGATATGCCGGTCCACCCCACTCCATCTACGAGGAAGTCTGGCATCTGGCATTCTGGCAGAAGCTTTCTCTGGATTGGATTGCCGGCGTGCAGACGCCCTATCCCGCGCACGCCTCCGATGGTTTCCCAACCTCGTTCGACGAGGCGTGGTCCGCGCTGCGGGAACGATTCCTTCGAGGCGCAAAACAGGCCGCGCAAATCGCCGCGGACGCGGGCAGGCTTGAGACTTCCGTTCTTTGCCTCTCGCGCGATCCCGATGCGCCGCGTACGATGCCGGTTCGCGAGCAGCTTGAGGGCATCGCAGCTCACAACGCATATCACCTCGGTCGCATTGTGCTGCTGCGCCAGCTTTTCGGGGTCTGGCCACCGCCTTCAGGCGGCGACTCGTGGTGAGAAACGGCGTTTTGGATTAGAGCAACGCGTGACTTTGTCCGAAAACTGGATATGAGGAACCATGGAAGGAACATTTTTGATCTACGACATTAAATTGTCGGCGATCTCCTTCATTCTTCAAAGAAAGTTCTTGCTTGCAACCCTGCGCGCATGTTAACTATGCAGCCAACACTCCGCCAAACCCACCTGTTCTCACAAAGGGGGAAGTGTAGTTAAGGGCATGTATATGAAAATTGGGACGACGATCCGGGGATACCGCCTCCAGAAGGGGCTATCCCAGGGGGATATTGAAAAGCGTACAGGCCTGTTACGCTGCTATCTGTCTCGGGTGGAGAACGGTCACACCGTTCCCTCTCTCGATACCCTGGCCAAAATCGCTCACGCGCTGGATCTTCCATTGGCTCAGTTCTTCGCGGAAGATTCGCTTGGCCGGGAACTGAATACGCAGAAGCTCACGGACGATGAGCTCCGCTTCTTAACCCAGATCCGCCGTTACTCTACCAATTTGAATGACAGCGATCGCAAGCTGCTGCTGGCCATGGTTAAAAAGTTCGCGGCCACTGCTGTCCGGTAAAACTTCTCTCTCAGGCGCACTCCCCCGCCGCCTAAGATTTCAGGAAATATCGTTTCTATCCCGTCCACTCTGCAGCCGGGTCGGCGGAGAGGCCATGCTATTGCTGCCAGAAGGCGCGCAGCCCGAAAGCTGCGAGCATCAGCGCAAACGTCATTCCCCCAATCGCGAGCCTGCGACGACGGATAAAGGTTGCCCTCGGCGCGCCTATCCGCGGCACCAGCGGCACACCCAGCGCCAGACCACTCAGGAAACCACCGAGATGCGCCATGTTGTCGATGCGTACCGGGCTTGGGCCAAAGGCGGTGTAGAGGCCGATCGCGAAGTTCAGGATCGCAAACTGAATTACGCTCCAGCGCAGCCGTTTGAGCTCGACCTTAGGAAGCGGCAACAGGGGCGATTTGAGCAGCACGATGAGCACGCCCGCCAATCCGAAGACGGCACCAGAAGCGCCCGCGCCCACAATCGACGGGTGATCCGCAACACCGGGATTCACCGCTATGCTTAAGAGATTTCCGGCCAAACCGGTAAGAATGTATGCAGCGAAGACGCCCATCGGCCCCATGAGCGGCTCGGCGAGGAGACCCAGGTTCCACAGGCACCACATGTTGGTGGCGATGTGGATGATTCCCACGTGGACAAACATTGCGGTGATCAGCCGCCACCACTGTCCATATTGCAGCACCAGTGTTCCGTTGTTCGCGCCCCACAGCACCAACTGCCGTGTGGTGGGCGATAAAAACGACACGCCCGACAGCACCATACCCAGAAATACAGCACAATTGATGCCGAGAAGAGTGTAGGTCGCAGGAGCGGAGGCCCAGCTCGGACCCCTTCGCGGCCGGGCGACAGGAGGTTGCGGCGGTCCGTATTGTTCGGGAGGCGGGTACCAGGAGCCGTTTTGCGTGCCTGCAACAGGCGGCAGGATTTCCGGCTGTGCGCTGCCGGAGCGAAATCCAGCCACACCGGTTCCGTCGTCCTTCCGTGGTATGCCGCTATGCTGCCGGCTTTGATCCATATCCATAACCTGTGTCTCTAACCTATTCTCACTCTTCGTTGCTGACAAATATGGGCCAGCATGACAATCCGATGCGCTACCCATACAATTTTCCTTTACTTACCGGATCTAGGCGCGACATTCTCATCCATTGCTTTCATCAGTTACAGGAGCAGCCTCTTGAGCGGCAAAAGACAAATGCGGCGCGCACTCCTCAGCGTTACCGACAAATCGGGCCTTGTTGCTTTCGCAACGCAACTTGCCGGGCACGGCATCGAGCTTGTCTCCACGGGCGGGACGGCGCGGGCACTGCGCGAATCCGGCCTCATCGTTCTCGATATCTCCGAGTTAACCGGCTTTCCGGAGATGCTCGATGGCCGCGTCAAGACTCTGCATCCCAAGGTCCACGGAGGAATTCTTCACATTCGCGGCAACGCCGAACATCGTGCAGCGGTTGAGGAACATGGCATCCAGCCGATCGACATGGTGGTGGTGAATCTCTACGCCTTCGAGGCGACTGTTTCGAAGCCTGGCGCGACTTTCGCTGAAATCATCGAGAATATCGACATTGGTGGGCCTTCGATGATCCGCTCTGCCGCAAAAAACTTTGAAGACGTGACGATCGTTACGTCTCCAGCGGACTACCGGGCCATTGCCGAGGAGCTTGCGGCTAACGCCGGAGCTCTTACCCGCGAAACCCGGTGGCGTCTTGCCCAGCAGGCCTTTTCTGTGACTGCTGCCTACGATACGGCGATTGCCAACACGCTTCAGGGGATTGTCTCGCCCGAACCCGCTGAGTCGCCCGTCCAGTTTTTCGATCCGTTGACGTCGGAGTTTCCCAATGCTCTCCGCATCTCCTATCCGCTTGCGCAGCGGCTGCGCTATGGCGAGAACCCGCACCAGCGCGCTGCTCTTTACTCCGATGGCTCGGGAACTGGGATTGCCGGAGCGACGCAGTTGCAAGGCAAGGAACTCAGCTTCAATAATCTGGTCGATCTCGATGCCTGCTGGGATCTAGTGCAGGATCTGGGTAAGGACTCCGATGCGGCGGGAGTCGCCATCATCAAGCACACCAACCCATGCGGCGCGGCCACTGGCGCGACCGTGCTTGAGGCTTACCGGAAGGCTCTGGCTGCCGATCCCGTGTCGGCCTTCGGCGGCGTGATCGGGATCAACCGTGAGGTGGATGATGCGGCTGCTGAGGAGATCGCCAAGCTTTTTGTTGAAGCGATTGCCGCGCCCAGCTTTTCGCCCGAGGCTCGCGGGCGTTTCAGTGCGAAGAAAAATCTTCGCCTTGTCGAAGTCCGCCACGCACAAGCGGCCCGAGCTTTGAAGCAGGTGTCGGGGGGGCTTCTGTTGCAGGATGCCGACCACGGAAGTGTCTCCGCCACTGAGCTTGAGACGGTTACCGTGCGCAAGCCTACCGAAGATGAGCTTTCATCGCTGCTTTTCGCCTGGCGCGTGTGCAAGCACGTTAAGTCGAATGCCATCGTGTACGCCCGCAACGGGCAGGTGCTGGGAGTGGGGGCGGGACAGATGAGTCGGGTGGATGCGGCGAAATTCGGAGCCATGAAGGCCGTTCTGCCGCTTGCCGGCTGCGTCGCGGCGTCGGACGCCTTCTTTCCATTCCCCGACGGACTCGAAGTGGTTGTGGCGGCGGGTGCGACGGCTGTAATTCAACCCGGAGGATCCGTAAAAGACCCCGAGGTCATCGCTGCGTCAGACTCGCTCGGCATTGCCATGGTTTTCACCCACATGCGGCACTTCCGTCATTGACCAGCATTGCACGGGATCAAAGCTTCACCAAAGCATGCACCCTGAACCGGGTTACAATCGTCTTATTGTAATGACGTGCTAGGCAGCGCGGCAGCGTCCGTACCAGGTCCTATTGAAGTTATTCGAGATAAGTCGAGCCGGGGCATCTGCCAGATCATTTGCCGAGTCCGGGCGCAGGGATTCCCAGCGATCATGAGCAGCAAGCCTCACTTTAGCAATATCGTCCGCACCAAAGCCCTTCACCTGGTGCTCGCAGTCACCCTGGCCTTTGCCGCTTTCTTCGCAATGCCGGCCAGCGCGCAGAGCGCCAAGCCTGCAGCGCCGATACCTCCGGCTGCCGCGACTAATTCCTCGGAACCCGATCGCGCCGGCGCCTATTACCACTACATGCTGGCACATGAATATGAGGATATGGCCAACACCTACGGCCGCCCCGAGTACGCCACGCGTGCCATCGAAGAATACAAGCTGGCTCTGAATGCCGATCCCACCTCGAAATTCCTGACCAGTGGACTGGCTGAACTTTACTTCCGCACCGGGCACGTCCGCGACGCGGTTCTGGCTGCGCAGGACCAGATCAAAAAAGATCCGAACAATGTCGAAGCCCACAAGCTGCTGGGACAAATCTATCTGCGCTCTCTGGGCGACGGCCAGCAGAATGGGCCGTCGGAAGAGATGCTCAAGCTCGCCATTGCCGAGTACATCAAAATCGTCTCTCTTGAGCCGGACAACATTCAGGACCATCTGCTGCTCGGCCAGTTGTACTCTTTCGCGCACGATTCGGTTCACGCCGAGGAACAGTTCTCGGCGGCGGAAAAGATCGATCCCGGGTCAGAGGAAACAGCCCTCAACCTGGCGCGCCTTTACACTGAGCAGGGCGATCCCGAACGCGCAATCAAAGTCCTCAACAGTCTGCCGGAGGACGACAAAACGGGCAAGACTGAGTTCGTCCTGGGCGCCAGTTACGAGCGCCTCAAAGATACGCAGCATGCCATCGAGGCTTACAAGAAGGCTCTCGAACTTGAACCCGACAACCTGGACACAGAACGCGCGCTGGCCAAGGCGCTCCTAAACGACAACCAACTCACCGCCGCGCTCGCGGCCTATCAGGACATCGCCTCGGGCGACCCCACCGATCCTGACGCATATCTGCACATTTCGGAGATCCAGCGCCGCCAGGGGAATTACGAAGAAGCGCTCACTACGCTCAAGAAGGCCAAGTCTCTGGTGTCTGACTCGCTCGAGATTAACTTCAACGAGGGGCTCATCGACGATGCCTTGGGTCGCTACGACGACGCCGTACAAATCTTCGAGAAGATGGTCGCCGACTCCGAACACACCACCGGACAGTATTCCGAATCTGAAAAGAGCAATCGGTCCCTCTTCCTGGAACGGCTGGCCATCCTGTATCGCGAACAGAACAAGATTGATCAGGCAATTGCGACGTACCAAAAGATGGCCGATCTGGGGGGCGAGTTCGCCGCTCACGCTTATGAGTCTGAAGTAGACACCTATCGTGACGTCCATCAGTACGACAAAGCCACGCAGGTAGCACGCGAAGCCACGGAGAAATTTCCGAAGCAGCGCGGCATCAAGTTGACGTATGCCATGCAGCTTGCGGACAACGGTCACCCCGACGAAGGCATCGCGCTCGCGAAGTCCATGCTGACCAGGACCCCTGCGGACCTTGAGGTTTACCACCAACTCGCGAACATCTACACGCGGCTGCGTCGCTGGCAGGATGCCGCCGCAGCCATTGACCAGGCCGATCAGCTCTCCACAAAGCCGGACGACAAGTTTTTCATCGCTTTCCTGCGCGGCACTTTATTTGAACGTCAAAAGCTCTACGATCAGGCTGAGACCGAGTTCCGCAAAGCGCTTGCACTCGATCCCAACAACAGCATGACCCTGAATTACCTCGGCTATATGCTGGCTGACCACGGCACAAAGCTTGAGGAAGCTTTGACCATGATCAAGAAAGCCGTCGAGCTCGATCCGCAAAACTATGCCTATCTCGATTCGCTTGGCTGGGCCTACTTCAAGCTCGGCCAGTACAACGTGGCAGAAACCGATCTGCGCAAGGCGGTCGAGCGCAACTCGATGGACGCCACGGTTCACGACCACCTCGGTGAAGTCTACGAAAAGACGGGACGCCTGAAGCTGGCCGCGGCGCAATGGGAAGAGTCGCTGAATGAATACGAGCACACCATGACTGCCGATATGGATCCAGGGGACGTGGGCAAAGTGCAGAAGAAGCTCGACAGCGTGCGGGTTCGCATTGCCCGGGAAGGACCCGTAGCGACATCCACGAAGCCTTGATTCGTCAGATTCTGATGCATCTGCCCGCCGATTGTGCGGTTACCAACACCGGGGCGCTCGTCGAACGCAGGTATCCCGAAGCTCCGCATCCTTACCGGCTTCCTTTCGAGCGCGATCGAGCGCGCATCATCCACGCGCGGGCCTTCCGGCGTCTGGCCGGCAAGACCCAGGTGTTCACACATCGCTACTCCGACCATTTTCGCAGCCGCCTCACACACACGATGGAGGTGGCGCAGATCGCGCGCACGGTTGCTGCGGCGCTGGGTCTGAATGAAACGCTTGCGGAATCGCTTGCCCTCGTCCATGACATCGGGCACCCGCCGTATGGGCATGCAGGCGAACGAGCCCTTGACGAAGCCCTACGCGAGCACGGTCTTCGCTTCGATCACAATCTGCACGCCTTGCGTATCGTGGAGCACTTCGAAAGCAGGTATGCCGAGTTTCGCGGGCTAAACCTCACTCTCGGGGTCCGCGAGGGTATCATCAAGCACTCACGGGACTACTCCCCTGTCGATCATCCGGAACTTGCCTCGTATTTCCTCGATCAGCGGCCGCCGCTCGAGGCCCAGCTCATCGATCTGGTCGACGAAATCGCCTACCTTACAGCCGATCTCGACGACGGCTTCGAAGCCGGGATATTGTCGCTGGGTGAAACGCGCGCGGGAATCCGGCTACTTGAAGGGTTCTATGTGCCAATGCAGGTCAAATATCCCGAGGCGGCTGAGAAACTCGTCTTTAACGAGGCACTGAAGCGCGTGCTCAACGCGCTGGTCGATGACTTAATCGACGAAACTCGCCTTCGCGCTGAGCGGGCAAACGCGGATACCCTCGAAGCGATCCGGGACTCGCCTCATCGCCTTGCCGCCTTCTCGCCAGCCATGGAAGAGTTGCGCCTCGAAGCCAAGCGCTACCTCTATGACCACCTTTACAATGCCCCCGAGCTTGCACACGATCATGACGAAGCCGAGCAGGTGATCGCGACACTCTTTCATGCCTGGGTTGCCAATCCGGAGTTGCTGCCGCAAAGTTACGCCTCGCAAATCGAAGAAGAGGGTGCTCCCCGGGTCGTTGCCGACTATATTGCCGGGATGACCGACCAATACATCCTCGGTCACTATCAGGCCTGGACTTCGAGGAATGCCTGAAGAGAGCCGGTCAAGCAGGTTGAGCCTGTTCATTTCACATCTCTTCCTGCGGTAATTTCCACTCGCCGTGGTTTGCTCTTCAACGCGAAGCTCCGTACGATAGATGAGACGTCCCCTGTTGCGTTCCCACCCGGTACCGCGCACATTCGAACGCATCCGAAACAATCGTGAAAACGATTGTGGACGAGCACATTTGGAAGGCATCACGTTGAGCTCAGCAGAAACACTCGAAACCACTCCGCAACCCGAAGAGCATACCCACGCAGATCACGAGGGTCATGCACACGATCATGACCATGAGCACAGCCACGAAGGGCATCAGCACGGCCCAACGCTGAACCCCGATCTGACCCGCGAAGTCGAGGTGGAGGTACCCGCCGACGAGGTAGCGCGCAGCTTCCGCACCGTGGTGAAGCGTTACCAGAAACAGGCACGTATCCCTGGCTTTCGCGCCGGCAAGGTGCCTGAGACGCTTATTCGCAGCCGCTTCGCGGATGGCATCCGCCAAGACGTAGTGGAGTCTGTGCTGCCGGATCATTTCCGCTCCGCGATTCAGCAGCAGAATGTTAAGCCCATCTCGCAACCCCAGGTCACGGACCTCAAGCTTGAAGACGGACAGCCGCTCAAGTTCAAGGCGGTCTTTGAAGTCCTCCCCGAATTCTCGATCGACGGCTACAAGCAGATCAAGGTCGACAAAGCCGACACCACGCTGACCGAAGAGGAGGTCAACGCTGAACTCGATCGTGTGCGTGATTCGCGCTCGACCATGGAGCCGGTTACCGAAGATCGTGCCCTCATCGATGGCGACTGGGCGCAGATCACCTTTCAGGGCGATGTGAAAGGCGAAGCAGCCGAGGTTTCGGAAGCCCCTGCTCAACCGATTGAGGGCCAGGACGTGATGATTGAAGTCGGCGGCCCGAATACACTACCGTCTTTCAACGAAGCGCTGCGTGGATCAAAGCCCGGGCAGGAACTAAAGTTCGAGGTGAGCTATCCGGCCGATTTTGGCGAGAAGCGCCTGGCCGGTAAGGCCGTCGCTTACGACGTCGAAGTCAAGGCCATCAAAAAGAAAGTTCAGCCCGAGCTGAACGATGAGTTCGCGAAAGAACTGGGTGAATACGAGGGCATCGAAGACTTCAAGAACAAACTGCGTGAGCATCTCACGAACGACAAGGAGCGGCGTCTGCAGGGAGAGACTCGCGACAAGCTGGTCGAGGCATTTGTCGCACACTATCAGTTCCCTGTTCCCGAATCGCTCGTTCAGACACAGATCGACGCGCGCCTCGATCGCGGCCTGCGGGCTCTTGCGGCGCAGGGCATGCGCACCGAAGACATGCGCAAGCTCGACTTCGCGCGGCTGCGCGAAGCCCAGCGCAATTCAGCCATGGCCGAGGTCAAGGCTACCCTCATTCTGGATAAAATCGCAGCCGCGGAGGGGGTAGAAGTCAGCGATGAAGATTTGGAACGGGAACTACAAGTCATCTCCGTGCAAACGCGGGAGCCGCTCGAAACCCTGCGCGCACGTTTGACGGATGAGGGCGCTCTGGCTAGAATTCGTGAACAACTACGAAGAGAAAAGATTGGAAGCATCCTTTACGAGCGGCTTGCTTGAAAGGGAGTGTCCTGGCCGGTGACGAGCTTGATTCCGGCTTCAACTTCACACTGATGATGAAGCGTCTGCGCTTCGAGGACTGAGAGTTAGAGAAGTATGGCACTCGTACCTATGGTGGTCGAGCAGACGAGTCGAGGCGAGCGCGCCTACGACATCTATTCCCGTCTGCTTCGGGACAACATTATTTTTCTGGGCACGCCGATCGACGATCAGATCGCGAATCTCATCATCGCCCAGATGCTCTTTCTCTCCGGCGAAGACCCAGAAAAGGATATTCAGCTCTACATCAACTCGCCTGGTGGATCGATCACCGCGGGTCTGGCCATTTACGACACAATGCAGTTCATCAGGAACGACGTTGTGACCTATTGCATCGGCCAGGCGGCCAGCATGGGCGCGTTCCTGCTTATGTCCGGGACCAGGGGCAAGCGTTTTGCGCTTCCCAACTCACGCATTCTTATCCACCAACCGTCCATGGGCGGCCTTTCCGGCCAGGCCACGGACATCGACATCCACGCGCGCGAAATCCTGCGCATCCGCGAAATTACCAACAACCTGATGTCTAAACATACCGGGCAATCGCTGGATAGAATCGAACGCGATGTGGAACGCGACTTCATCATGAACGCCCCGCAGTCCAAGGAATATGGCATCATCGATGAAATCATTGACCGGCCCCCCAACCTGGCCCGTGTTTGATGCATTGAAGCAACGCGAAGGAGCAGCAGCATGAAAACGCGCACGGGATCGGACGACACATTAAGGTGTTCGTTCTGCCACAAGTCGCAGGACGCAGTGGCAAAGCTCATTTCTTCCCCCAGCGACTATCCGCGCGCCTATATCTGCGACGAATGCGTTGCCGTCTGCAATTCCATCCTTGAAGACGACCGCGGTGAGACCCCGCCGGGCGCGGCACCCGCGCACCTGCCCAAGCCGCTTGAGGTAAAGGCCTTTCTCGACGAATATGTGATCGGCCAGGAGCAGACCAAGAAGAAGCTCGCCGTCGCCGTCTACAACCACTACAAGCGCATCCAGATGAACCGCACGCGCGGCAACGATGTGGAGCTGTCAAAGTCCAACATCCTGCTGGTCGGACCGACGGGCAGCGGCAAGACGCTGCTGGCCCACACGCTAGCCAAGATGCTCGATGTGCCTTTTGCCATCGTCGACGCAACCACGCTCACGGAAGCCGGATATGTCGGCGAGGACGTTGAAAACATCATCCTCAAGCTGCTGCAGGCTGCCGACGGCGATGTTGCTCGCGCACAGACCGGCATCATCTACATCGACGAGATCGACAAGATCGGCCGAAAGGACGAAAACCCTTCGATCACACGCGACGTCTCCGGCGAAGGAGTGCAACAGGCCCTGCTAAAGATTCTCGAAGGCACAGTCGCGAACGTGCCGCCGCAAGGCGGACGCAAGCATCCACACCAGGAATTCACGCCGGTTGATACGACTAACATTCTTTTCATCTGCGGCGGTGCTTTTGTAGGCCTGGAGCGCGTCATTGGCCGTCGCGTCGGCAAAAAAGCCCTGGGCTTCAAGGCCATCGCCGACAAAGATCACCAGGAACCAGGTGTGAGCCTGGGCGCCCAGCGCGATTCGGAACTGCTGCGCCGGGCCGAGCCTCAGGATCTCATCAAATTCGGGCTAATCCCGGAATTTGTGGGCCGCCTACCCGTCATGGGCGTTCTGGACGAGCTGGACGAGGCGGCGTTGATCGAAATCCTCACCAAGCCACGCAATGCCATCCTGAAGCAGTATCAGCGGCTGTTTGAATACGAGGGCGTCAAGATTCTTTTTAGCGAAGAGGCCTCGCGCGCTATCGCGCAGGAAGCCCTGTCGCGCAAAGTCGGCGCGCGCGGTTTGCGCATGATCCTGGAAGAGCTAATGCTCGACCTGATGTATCACCTGCCTAGCAACAAGAAGATCAAGGAACTCGAAATTACCGCCGAGATAGTCAAGAAGCGCGACCTCTCGATGATGCTGCTTGATAAGGCCGGCTGAAAAAATACCTCTTACTGATGCGAATGAAATACGAAGGCGAGCTGCGAAGCTCGCCTTTCACGCTTCATGATCTGACCTTTTGTCATTGCGTATGACGGTAACAAGTGACCGAAGTGCGTCCCGTTATGAGCCTTAATGGGTTAAAGTTCATCTAAAGAGTTGCGAGAGGGGGGTCAGTGACCCAATCCAAAGAGAGCCGTGACAGGAACGATCTGCGCAAGCTTCCCATGATGCCCATTCGGGACATGGTGATCTTTCCACACATGATGACGCCCTTCGTCGTCGGACGCGAATCGAGCGTCCGCGCCCTCGAAGAGGCGCTGAACGGCGACCGCAAAATTTTTCTTGCCACCCAGCACGACGCGCGCGTGGATGAACCGCAGGCCGAGGATATTTTCCCGGTCGGGACTATCGGCAACATCGTGCAGAGCGTGAAAATGCCCGACGGCAACATCAAGGTTCTCGTCGAGGGCCTGGAGCGCGCGCGCGCTGTCGAAATGAACGATTCCGACGGCTTCTTTGTCGCGACGGTAAGCACGGTAAAGGTCGAGTTCGAACCGTCTGCGCAGATCGAACAGCTGGTGCAGCGCGTTACCTCGCTTTTTGAGCAGTACGTAAAGCTGCAGCAGTCTCTGAACTACGAAACCATGATCGCCGCCGTCCGTACCGACGAGCCGGCCAAGCTTGCCGACACCATCGCCGCGAATCTGCAGCTCGAAATTGCGGAAAAGCAAATGATCCTCGACGTCTTCGATCCTTCGGAACGCCTCAGCATGATTGCCGATGTGCTCGATGTCGAGATCGAAAAGCTCAACATGGATCGCAGCGTGCAGTCGCGGGTCAAAAGGCAGATGGAGCGTGCGCAGAAGGAGTACTACCTCAACGAGAAGATCAAAGCGATCCAGAAGGAGCTTGGCCGCGGCGAAAAGAGCGAGTTCGACGAGCTGAAAAGGAAGATTGAGACCTCCGGAATGCCAAAAGAGGTCTTCGACAAGGCGATTCAGGAGCTCAAAAAGCTCGAAGCCATGCCGCCGATGTCGGCTGAATCGACCGTCTCACGCAACTATCTCGATTGGCTGCTGGCTGTGCCCTGGAAGAAGAAATCCAAGGAGACGCGCAGCATCGATCACGCGGAAAAAGTTCTGAACGCGGATCACTACGGCCTGGAGAAAATCAAGGAGCGCATTCTCGAGTTCCTCGCCGTACGCCAGTTAGTAAAAAATCCTAAAGGCTCCATCCTCTGCTTCGTAGGACCTCCGGGTGTCGGAAAGACTTCGCTCGGCATGTCGATCGCCAAGGCCACAGGTCGTAAGTTCGTCCGCATGTCGCTTGGCGGCGTGCGCGATGAAGCTGAAATCCGCGGTCATCGTCGCACTTACATCGGCGCGTTGCCGGGCCAGATTATCCAGTCAATGAAAAAGGCGGGCACCCGGAATCCAGTCTTCATGCTGGATGAAGTCGACAAGATGGCCTCTGACTTCCGCGGCGATCCAGCGTCGGCGCTGCTTGAAGTTCTCGACCCTGAGCAGAACGCAAGCTTCCAGGACCACTACCTCGACGTCGAATACGACCTATCGCAGGTGCTTTTCGTGGCCACCGCCAACGTGCTGCACACTATTCCTCCGGCGCTGCAGGATCGCATGGAGATCCTGCGCCTGCATGGTTACACCGAGGCGGAAAAGCTCGAAATCGCCAAGCAATATCTAGTTCGGAAGCAGCGCGAGAACACTGGCCTGACGGACAAGAACGTCGTCTTCGCCGATGATGCGATCGCTGAAATCATCCGCAGCTATACGCGCGAGGCTGGAGTTCGCAATCTCGAGCGCGAAATCGGCAACGTCGCCCGCAAAGTGGCCCGCAAAGTTGTCAAGAATGGAGCTAAACACAAGGAGGCGATTACAGCCACCAACGTTTCCGACTTCCTCGGCGTGGCTAAGTTCCGCGACTCACTCGTCCACGAGAAGAACGAAGTTGGCCTGGTCAACGGTCTTGCCTGGACCGAAGTTGGCGGCAGCATCCTGCAAACCGAAGTTCAGATTCTCGACGGCAAAGGCAAGCTCACCACAACCGGGCAGCTCGGCGACGTGATGCAGGAGTCGGCACAAGCGGCGCTCTCCTATGTGCGCAGCCGTTCGCATCACTTAGGTTTGCCGCGCGACTTCTATCGCAACGTGGACATCCACATCCACGTGCCCGAAGGCGCCATTCCAAAGGACGGTCCATCGGCGGGCATTACGCTCGCTACCGGAGTCGCCAGCGCTCTCATCAAGATTCCCGTGCGCCGTGATATCGCCATGACCGGCGAAATCACGCTGCGCGGCAAGGTGCTCCCCATCGGCGGATTGAAAGAGAAGCTGCTGGCGGCGCATCGTGCGGGGATTTTCGAGGCCATCCTGCCCAAAGACAATCAGAAGGATCTGGCCGACCTGCCCGAGAACCTGAAGAGTGCCATGAAACTGAACTTCGTCGATTCCATGGATGAGGTACTCAAGCTTGCCCTCGAAGCTCCAATACCTGAGCTCAAGGAAGAAACCCCGGAAGTTCTGGCTGTCGTTCCACCACTAGCGTTGCCCGAGCAGCGTCCGCATCAGTAAAGTACGAGTTCCGAGTTGCCGGCTTTGAGCTGGGGCGCCGATCACTGGACTCAGAATGTTAGTTAATGCGTGAGCAGACCAAAGACGGCGACCCCCGTTGGCGTTCCAACATATACCTTGCCGTTGGCGACAACCGGCGTAATGAATTTATTGTCGGCAAAGCTGTCCCGTCCGTTTGCGGCCTGATTGCTGTTGTAGAGTTCGCGACCGACCTCGGCGGCACTGCAGGCGTGCAGGACGCCGTTGCCGGAGGAGTTCTCGACGGCCCAGACGATTCCGTTCTGCGTGCCGTTTGCACTCACGCTGGGCGTCGTCCCCGGGTAGGAAAAAACTGTTGACGACTGGCTGGCCGGAGTCGGCTGCAGCTGGGCGTTGACCACACTGAAGGCTTTAAGCATGTCGTTTTGACCGCCGTAGTATACGGTTCCGTTGAACCACGCGGGCATGCCCCATTCCCCGTTCGCGAGAGCGCCGGGCAATTGTTGATAGATATTGTTGCTAACCGAGTGGAACTTGCCCATGTCATTGCGATCGACGATGTAGATAGAGCTGTCTTTTCCGGCGCCCACTGCCAACTGATGCACCTGCCCCTTCGAATCCGTCAAGTCAGGTAACAGGAGAACACCGCCCGAGCCCAGATCCTGGTCGTCGTCCGATTCCATCACTGTGTTGGAGGAGTTGAAATAGTCAGCCACCGCAAGCTTTCCGCTTGCGGTTGAGATCTTCATGAAAGCATTTCCGTAGTCGCCGTGGACGGGGAATCCATTTGCATCGAGCGTTGCGTCGAAGCCACCATTCGCATCGAGGAAATAGATGTTGCCGCTCGTATCTGCCGCCAGCCCGGCACCGCTCATCCAGATCGAGCCCGCTCCTTCACCAAATCCCGTTCCCCCGCTGTTTGGAGTCAAATTCAGAACTGACGTCTGCTTGAGAGCTTGCTCGCTGTAAGCCATGAGCCAACCTGTATAGGGCCTCTGATCGCAATGCGATGTCCAGCCCAGGTAAATCGTGCCGTTCATCAACAACAAGCCGACGCGCTCCGCGTAGCTGCCCGGGTTAAACGTCTGCAGGCCATTACTGGAAAAGGCTCCAGTTCCCGGGTAGGTGGCCTGTATCTCGGTTGGTCCTCCGCTCAACTCCGCACCGGTTGTCAGGTCAAGCGCGTGCAGCCGCTGGTGGTAGTTGCCGCTCGCGTCCTTGGTCATGCCGACGACAAAGATGCCTCCGTGCGCCCCATAACTGCGATCGATGACTGGCGTAGACGTAATTCCAATCTCGGGAGTGATCTGGCCGCAATAGTGATCATCGCTGGTCGTCTCGTTGGTGCCCAGCACAGAGATCTTCCATAGCTGAACGCCGGAATCCGCGTCGAAGGCGTAGACGCTGTCGTGTTCGGAAACCACGTAGAGCACGTTGTGGGGCTGCCCGTTGAATGTCATTCCGGAGAGATAAAGGGGCGCGCCATCCACTCTGCCGTCCGTCCCGTAGAAGCCGACCTTGCCAAAACTGGTCGAGTTCACATTGCCAGGGGTCAGCGTTGTCTCATTCGCATTCAGGCCGTCACGGGCGTTGTCATAGTGATACGTGGTGACGTCGATGCCGACGGCCGTTGCGACGCTCACGTTAAGTTGCAGCGTCGCTGAATGGATTAGATCGCCCGAGGTTCCGGTAAATGTCACCGTTGGGGTTCCCGTTGCCGCAGTCGAGGATGCGGTCAACGTGACATTCTGAGCCGTACCCGGGGTTAGCGTCAGAGTTGACGGATTTGCCGTCACCCCGGTGGGTAGGCCGTTCAAAGTCACGTTTACGCTGGCTGTGAATCCGTTCAGAGCATTGGCGTTTACGACGACCGCGTGGCCGGCCGCACCGGCGGTCAATGCGAGGCTCGTGGGCGCTACGGTCAGCGAGAAATCAGGCGCAGGGGCCGCTGCGGTTAACGTCAACGCTACTATCGCCATGTGATTGAGGCTACCCGAGGTGCCTGTCAGCGTGATCGTTGCCATACCTGCTGCCGCAGTCGATGCCGCAGTCAGTGTCACATTCTTAGCCGTGCCCGGGATTAGCGTCAGAGTTGACGGACTTGCCGTCACCCCGGTGGGTAGGCCGCTCAGAGTCACGTTTACGCTGGCTGTGAATCCGTTCAGAGCCTTCGCGCTCACTGCGACCGCCTGGCCGGCCGCACCGGCGGTCAATGCGAGGCTCGTGGGCGCTACGGTCAGCGAGAAATCAGGCGCAGGGGTCGCTGCGGTTACCCTCAACGCTACTGTCGCCATGTGATTGAGGCTACCCGAGGTGCCTGTGAGCGTGATCGTTGCCATACCTGCTGCCGCAGTCGATCCCGCGGTTAGCGTGACATTCTGAGCAGTGCCCGGGATTAGCGTCAGAGTTGACGGATTTGCCGTCACCCCGGCGGGTAGGCCGTTCAAAGTCACGTTTACACTTCCGGTGAATCCGTTCAGAGCCTTCGCGCTCACTGCGACCGCCTGGCCGGCCGCACCGGCGGTCAATGCGAGGCTCGTGGGCGCTACGGTCAGCGAGAAATCAGGCGCAGGGGCCGCTGCAGTTACCGTCAAGGCTGCCGTCGCCGTGTGATTGAGACCCCCCGAGGTGCCAGTGAGCGTGATCGTTGCCATACCTGCTGCCGCAGTCGATGCCGCAGTAAGTGTCACATTCTGAGCAGTGCCCGGGGTGAGCGTCAGAGTTGACGGATTTGCCGTCACCCCGGTGGGTAGGCCGCTCAAAGTCACGTTTACGCTGGCTGTGAATCCGTTCAGGGCATTCGCCGTTACGGCAACTACCTGGCCGGTTGTCCCCGCCATGAGACTGAGCGTGGCGGGCGAAACCGTGAGGCTGAAATCCGCGCCAGGAGGAGGATTCGTTGTCACGGTGTTTGAGGCGCGGCTTCCGCAACCCAGGTTGGCGATGAGGACAGTGGCGGCCAGAACTGCGAGAAGGGACGCTGGGACAATGCGCATAACACACCTGTCTATAGATCCTGCAGATCCTGCCGTTCCGCGATCTCATCATAACGAGGGCACGACTGAGCAGGCCATCCAGTGTTGTGATGAGAGCAAAAAAAGTCGCGGGTCATTCAGATGCGATCCAGGGCCTGGTCCAGATCGCTCAGCAGGTCGTCCACGTCTTCAATGCCCACCGAGATGCGCACCAGGCCGTCCGTGATGCCCAGCTTTGCGCGAGCCTCTTCGCCGATCGCTGCGTGGGTCATCGTCGCTGGATGCGAGATCAGCGTCTCGACACCGCCGAGGGATTCGCCCAGCGTGCATACCTGCACTTGCTTGAGCATCGTGTTGGCGTTCTTTAGAGAACCAGTCTCAAACGAGATCAGCGCGCCGAAGCCCGACATCTGCTGCTTCGCCAGCTCGTGCTGCGGATGCGACATTAAACCCGGATAAAACACACGGCTGACTTTCTTGTGCCCGGCCAGAAACTCTGCGATCTTTCTCCCGCTGGCGTCATGCTGGCGCATGCGCACGGCCAACGTCTTCACGCCGCGCAGGATCATCCAGCACTCAAATGGCGAAAGAATGCCGCCCGTGCACTTCTGGACGAAGGCAAAGTTCTCCGCGTGTTCAGGTTTGGTGCCCACCAGCACGCCACCGAGCCCGTCGCTGTGACCATTCAGAAACTTGGTGGTGGAATGCATCACGATGTCGGCGCCCAGCTCAATCGGCCGCTGAAAGTAAGGCGACATGAATGTGTTATCCACGGCAAGCTCGACCCCACGCTCGCGGCAGACGTCGGCAACGGCGCGGATGTCGGTCAGCGTCATGATGGGATTCGTGGGAGTCTCGATATGGACCAGTTTCGTCGCGGGCCGGATGGAGCGGCGGACGTTCTCAGGGTCGGACGTATCCACGTAACTGAACTCGATGCCATAACGAGTGACGATCTGATTGAATAATCTCGGCGTTCCTCCATAGACGTTCTCGCCGCAGATCACATGATCGCCGCTTCGGAACATCGTGATCATAGCCATAATGGCAGCCATGCCACTTGAAAAGACGTGCGCGCTTGTGCCGCCCTCAAGGGAGGCCAGATTGGTTTCGAGCGCGTCGCGGGTGGGATTCGAGACGCGGGAGTACTCGTAACCCTTGTGTTTGCCGATCTCCTCCTGTGCGTAGGTCGAAGAGAGATAGATCGGTACGTTCACTGCGCCGGTTTGCGGATCAGGATACTGTCCGTCATGAATGGCGCGCGTGGCAAAGCCGTGTTTCTGTTCGGTCATCCTGAAACGAATCCTCCTGATCAGGCCAAGCTGCGCCCAAGGCGGCAATAGCCTGGATGGCTAATCCTCAAAGATATTCTTCGACAGATACCGCTCCGCAGAATCGGCGACGATGGTCGCCACGCGCTTGCCCGCTCCCAGTCGCTTGGCCAGGGCTACAGCTACGTGAACAGTCGCTCCCGAGCTCGAACCTGCCAGGAGCCCTTCCTCTGCCGCCAGCCGCCTCACCATCACAAAGGCATCTTCATCTGTCACCATCGCAATTTCGTCAGCGACGGCGCGATCAAAGGTCTTCGGCACAAACGAAACGCCGATGCCCTCGACCTTGTGGGGGCCCGGTTCGCCACCCTGTAGCACCGATCCCTGCGTTTCCACAGCGACCGCAAGAATACCCGGGTTTTGTTCTTTCAAGAAACGCGCCACGCCGGAAAAGGTCCCGCCCGTTCCAATTCCGGCGACGAAAGCATCGATGCGGCCTTCCATCTGTTCCCATATCTCGACCGCTGTCGTGTCGTGATGGAACTGCGGATTCGCCTGGTTCTCGAACTGCAGCGCCGCAAATACGTTCGGATCGTCCTCCGCTAAAGCCAGCGCCTGCCGAATCGCCCCTTTCATGCCTTCCGCCTCGGGCGTGCGCACCACCGTCGCGCCAAAACCACGCATCAGGATGCACTTTTCTTCCGCAAAGCCTTCAGGGACAAAGAGCACCACGCGATAACCGCGGTTGACCCCGACCAGTGCCAGACCCACGCCGGTGTTGCCCGCGGTCGCCTCCACGATGGTTGTTCCCGGCTTGAGAATACCGCGTTGCTCGGCGTCGAGGATCATGCCCAGCGCGGCGCGGTCCTTCACGCTGCCCCCAGGGTTCAGGAACTCGAGCTTGGCATACACTGCCGCCCACTCTGGCCGAGCGACTCTGCGCAGATGCAGCATAGGCGTCTGCCCCATTAGCTCGGTGATATCTTCAGCGACCCGCAAGGCCGCTCCTGTTTGCTGTACAGCGCTTGATCCACTCATAACAAAACTCCTTAGTGTAGCAGGCGACCGCACGAGGTCGAGGCCCTTCGCGAGTTACCTCGGGCATCTCTCGTAACCTTTTTGCTTGGGGATTCCCGGCTTGCTGCTGTAATCTCTTGCTATCGTGCGACGAGCACCAAGCGATCTGTCCCGCGGACACCCGCCCGAGTAACCACCTTGCCAATAACCCCGTCCACTTCCGCGCAGGGAAAGAGCCGGGCGGTTTCCATGCTCGTGCTCGCCACGATCGGGGTTTCCATTTGCGTATGGGCGGCCGGCTGGGTGCTTTACGGCGCGGCGCGGCGCCTAAACGATTCGCGCGACTGGCTGGAGCATTCTCAGTCGATCGTCTCCGACCTTCAGCTTGAGATACAGCGTCTTGACCGCATCGAACCGAACATTCAGCTTTACCTGCTCACGCACGACGAAAATAACCTTCGCAACGCGCAAACGAACGGGATCTCTTTTTATTCAAGTGCGTTGCACCTGCAGGAGCTGGTCCGCGACAATCCCGGCCAGGCAACCCATGCGCAGGAGCTGGTGAAACAGGCGGCAGCTCTCGTAAAAACGCTCAACACCCTCACCACGCAGTCACAATTTCCTTCCCAGCAATTGCTCGCCTGTGGAGAGACGTTGAGCCTGATGCAGGCAACGGAGCGTGAAGTACTCACGGGGCGCACGGAAGCCGCAAAACTCAATGCCTCGCGCAGTCTGCTTACCAGTGTCAGCTTCACCGGCCTTTCCCTCGTCGTCGTGATCGTGCTGTTCGGCTTTCTTTTACGAGACGCGCTGCACCGCCGTCGATACGAGGAACGGCTGTCGGAAGCCAATGAAAAGCTCGCCGGTACCATTCGCGCTCTCGAGCGCCAGGCCCGCGATTCCGATTCGCTGACCTCGGCCCGCGATGAACTACAGCTCTGCGTGAGTTCCCTCCAGGCACAGCAGGCATCGGTGCGCTACTTTGCACAGCTGCTTCCCGGAACGGCCGGCGGCATCTGCCTTATCAACAACTCGCGACAGTTGGTTGAGCTGGCCGGTACATGGGGCGACACAACGACCCTGGTCGATGGGTTTGCACTCGATGCCTGCTGCGGCCTGCGCTCCGGCCGCATGCGCTGGCGAAAGCCCGGCCAGTCGGAAGTCCATTGCGCGCATTTTTCCGGCACTCTTCCAGAGAACTATCTCTGCCTGCCGCTTGCCGCTTATGGCGAAACGCTGGGGGTCGTCTCTGTCGAATGCGCGTCGTCCGGCATCGCCGCCATGGTTGACGCCAACCTGGGCGCCCTGCAGCAGATGGTTGAGCTGGCATCGATTGCCATTGCCGGCCTTAATCTACGCAGTAAACTCGAACACCAATCCATCCGCGACAGTCTTACCGGCCTGTATAACCGGCATTTCATGGAGACCGCTCTCGATCGTGAGCTGCGGCGCGCGACACGTCACCAGCAAACCCTGGCGGTGCTCGTTCTCGACGTTGACCACTTTAAGGCGTTTAACGATACACATGGCCACGAGGCTGGAGACGTCGTCTTACGCGAAGTTGCCGGATCCCTGCGCGAGACGGTCCGCAGCGAAGACATTGTCTGCCGTTTCGGCGGTGAAGAGTTCGTCGTTATCCTGCCGGAGCTGTCGACGGAAGAGGCTCTAGCACGGGCCGAATCGCTCAGGCACATAGTGAGTGAACTCCGACTTTATTATCGTGGCGAGGCGCTACACGATGTAACCATTTCTATCGGCGTAGCCATGTATCCGTACAATGCCGACACAGTTGAACAACTTCTATCGGTTGCGGATCGCGCGCTTTATGAAGCAAAACATCAGGGCCGCAACCGGGTAATTCTTGCCGAGCAGGTTCCGGCCGAACAGCCTGCCGCAGCTCAGCGAATCATCGTTCAAACAGTCGTCTCCTAGATCGTCATTCCTGGACGCCGCCCCCGCTGCTCGCTTCACGGAGCCTTCGCTGTCTTTGCTTCCGGAGTCACCGGCTTCGGATAGTACCCGCTGCGGGTTCGCACCACCAACCGACCGTGGCCCGACCCATGCGCTTCCACCTTCAGCGTGCGGTAGCCACCCTGCGACGGTGGTTTAGTCGAGTGATAACCAATGGTGTACTGGTTGCGGATGTCGTGGGCTACCTCGGCCGCTATCGAATCCACATCCGCGAGCGACTTGGGAAAGAAGGCGATGCCCCCTGTCTCGTCCGACAAAAGCTTCAGCGCTCGTTTCGCTCTCCGCGACTCCCGACCTCCGCTATCGCCGAACAACAGCCCGATCGAGTACACGACCGGTCCCTGCAGATCCTGTACTCGTCGAATCGTCTGCTCGAGCGTGAAGGTCGATGCATTGTCCTCTCCGTCAGTAATAATCAGCAAGGCTTGTTTCGGACGTTTGGCATTCTTCGCGAGTTGATCGGCCGAGGCCACTACCGCGTCGTAGAGAGCCGTGCCGCCCTTTGAGTCGATGTGCGCCAGTCCTTCGCGCAACTTGCCGATGTCCGAGGTAAAGTCCTGATCGATAAACGCCTCATCCGAGAAATTCACAATAAAAGTCTCGTCGTCGCGATTTGACGCCTTGACCAGATCCAGCGCAGCAGTATTTACCGCCGCGCGTTTGTCCCGCATGGAACCTGAATTATCCACCAGGATTCCCATGGATACAGGAAGGTCCTGGTGCTGGAAGGATGCGACCGTCTGAAGCACCCCATCTTCGAATACCTTGAAGTCGTCCCTGTTCATGTCCGTTACCAGCTGGCCATTCTCGTTCAGCACGGTCACGTTCAGGACGACCTCATCGACGTTGCGCTTCAGGGTAAAGCCACCATGCGGTCCTCGCTCAAGCTCGGTCCCGCGAGTCGCCGAACCAGGGTGCTCCGGGCTCACCGGCTCATTGTCCGCGGCATCAGGAGAGAATACCGGGTCGCGGTCCGCGTTCAGAGGAGGCTGCGTCTCCGGCTTCTGAGCCGGCGCGGTCTGCGCCTGTCCGCCCGCGGAGGAAGCGGCGGCGGGTTCACCAGCGAGAGCCCGCGCGGCAGCCGATTTGGGTGCGGATACGGGAACTGGAGACGTGGAAGTGCTTTGCGCCGGAAGAGTAAGCGGGGCGGCAAATAAGAGAGCCAGCGTCAGTAGAACTGCCAAACCAGGACGGTTACTGCAAGGGAGCATAGTATCCGGTACGAGCGTGGACCGTGAGCTGAGGCAGTCCCGCCGGAGGCACCAGCCTCACCTTCAATTTACGCCACTTCCCGTCATGCTTATCGTTATCCGGTTTATAGCCAAGCACATATTCGTTGCGCAATTCCGCGCTGATCTTGGTTGCGATGTCTCCCATTTCCGACACATCGTCGACGCGGAAGAGGCGGCCGCCTGTCTCTTCACTGATGTCGTTCAGCAACAAGGGTCCCATTCGTTCTTCGGTTGTCGCCGCATATGGATCGAAAATGCCAATAGAATAAATCTGCACCCCCGACTCGCGCACCACCGATCGCACCTCGCCCTCGGTGTACCGACTGCGATTGTCGCCGCCGTCTGAAACCACCAGCAGCGCCTTGCGTTCGTACTTTGCCTGCTTCATCTTGTTCAGGCCGAAATAGATCGCATCCAGCAACGCGGTCCGGTGCTCGGCCTTTACGATTGCCAGCCGCGCTTCGATTTGATCCACCGATGAAGTGAAGTCCTCGATCAGCTCTGGCCTGTCGTTGAATCCCACCACAAAGAATTCATCCTGCGGGTTCGAAGTCTTCATGAACTGCAGAATCGAGTCCCGCGCGCGGATCACCTTATTGGTCATGCTTCCGCTCAGATCGAAGATCACTCCGATGGAAACCGGCGCGTCTTCTGTCGAGAAGGACTTGATCGTCTCCAGGTGATTGTTCTCGTAGATAAAGAAATTCTCCTTTTCGAGTCCCGTCACCAGACGGTCCATTGGATCGGTCACCGTCAGCGGCACCAAAACCAGATTCACATTCACACGAATGCGCTCGCCGGACCGAGCCTTCAAAGCTTCTTTGCCTTCGACGGGCTTCGGTTCTGTGCTAGGCGGAGGAGGAGGAGGCTGCACATGGACTGTACTCAACGGATCTTCCTGCCCGTATGCTGCCCCAGGGGCCGCTATGGCCACCAGCACCCACAGGCACGCCGCCGCCAACGGCATGAAAGCGAAGGCCTTGCTGCACTTTTGAGTCAGTGAGGTTATTCTCGGATCAACCGGGATCGGGCTGTGAGTCGCCATCATTAACTTTGGTTCCACATTCCGTGCCGCCACACCTCACAAATCCGGACGACACTCAGCAAAACAAGTGCTGCAAGCCTATCAAGCGCTGGTGCTTTGCATCCTAGCACGCTGCGAAGGTCCTTGCTCCAGCGTCTTTGGTCCGGTCACAACTTCTTTTCCAACATGGGAATACGTTGTGCCATCAAGCCTGTTCCCTGCTCCTCTTCCGGTACAGGCAAAGCCCGCGGCTGATTTACAATCGGGCAGGAACAATCGGCAGAATCGTCGGGATCGTTGAGCAGTCCGGCTCACAGGACACCCCTCAGAATCGCATGGCCCACGTCTATCCATTTCGTGCCCTTCGTTACAACCCGTCGCTCGTAAGGCTGGGAGACGTTGTCACCCAGCCTTACGACAAAATCACCCCAGCCATGCAGCTGGCCTACTATCACCGCAGCCCTTACAACCTGGTCCGCGTCATCCTTGGGCTGCCTGAACTCTTTGATTCACCGGAGGAGGGTGACGTCTACACCCGGGCGGCAGGGGATTTCTCAACCTGGCGCAAGAACGGCATCCTTACCCAGGAAAGTGAACCCTGTGTTTTTGCCTACTCGCAGCGCTTTGTCGTTCCCGGCACTCCCGATACGCTCCTGGAGCGCCGCGGATTCATCGCTCTTGGCGAGCTTTACGACTACACCCAGAAGGTCGTTTTCCGTCACGAACAAACGCTCTCCAAACCCAAAAGCGACCGGCTCAACCTGCTCCGCGCCACCCGCGCCCACTTTGGCCAGATCTTCATGCTTTATTCCGATCCCGGTCTCAGCGCCGAGCGCCTGTTGTTCAATTCGACGGCCGCGCCGGACATGGAAGTGATCGACGAATACGAGGTACTGCATCGCGTCTGGCGCGTCAGTGAACCTAATACCATCAACCTGCTTACGACCGCACTCGAAGATAAGAAACTCATCATTGCCGACGGCCACCACAGATATGAGACGGCCCTCAACTACTCCCGTGAGCATGCACCTGCAGCGGCCGCCGCTCACACCGAACACAATTCCTATTCGCTGCCGCAGCCGCTCTATTCCGAAGCCGCCGTCATGATGACCTTCGTCAACATGGACTCGGAGGGTCTGGTCATCCTGCCCACCCATCGCCTGGTGCATGGCTTGAAAAGTTTCGTACCGGCCGATTTCCTTACCCACGCCCAGGCTTATTTCGAGATCGAGGCGCTCTCCACCGACGACGTCGAGAGGCTCACAAGCCGCCTTAGCGGGCTTCAGGGCAAGACGGCATTCATCGCCGTCACTTCGGCGGGAAAACATTTGCTGGTGGCGAAATTGGAGGCCATCTCCACGGCCCTGAACCATATTTCCGAGCGCCAGCGCCAGCTTGACGTTGTCCAACTCCACGCGCTGGTCCTCGAAAAGCTCCTCGACATTTCGGTAGAGGCCATCCGCGATCAGACCAACCTGCGCTACCTGCGCGATGCGGCCGAGGCCGTGGATCAGGTCGCCAATGGCGAGGCCAACGCCGCTTTCCTCATGAACCCAGTTAGCCTGGATCAGCTCCGCGAAGTCGCCTTCGCCGGCGAGGTCCTGCCGCAAAAATCCACCGATTTCTTCCCCAAACTCCTCAGCGGTCTAGCGATTTATGCGTTGGACTGATGCTGTTCTCCGGGGTGCCCTGACCTTTGCCCTGCTCCCACCCCTTTCGCTGGCCGTAGGCCACGCCCGGCAGACACAGCCGCCATCAGCATCCACACCCCTGCCGCCTCCGCCGCCTTCTCCATCCGTTCCGTCGCCCACGCCTCCTAACGTCGCTCCACGCTTCCTCGTCGTCCTCGACGCCGCGCACGGAGGAGACGACACTGGCGCCCGCATAGCCGACCACCTGCTGGAGAAGGACATTACGCTCAGCCTGTCCGCTCGTTTGCGTTCCATGGTCTCCGCTCACGGTATCGGAGTTATCACCATCCGCGACTACGACGTGAATCTTTCCGCCACCAGCCGCGCTGAAGCCGCCAACCGCATGTCCGCCGCGGCTTGCATCCTCATCCACGCCACCGCCACGGGCAGCGGCGTGCACCTGTATACATCGTCGCTCGCACCCACCCCGATCACCCGCTTCATGCCGTGGCAAACGGCACAATCGGGCTACGTCACGCAGAGTCTGAAGCTCTCATCGGAAATCGATTCGGCGCTTGCGCATGCCGAAATCCCCGTCACCCTCGGCCGAACCTCGCTTCAACCCATGGACAGCCTAGCCTGCCCCGCAGTCGCCGTCGAAGTGGCCCCCCTCGCGGCGGGCTCAGCAACCAAGGCTGCACCGCTCTCCGACGCCGCCTACCAGAGGTCGATTCTCGACGCCCTCACCGCGGCTATCGACGAGTGGCGCAACGACTGGAGGCAGCAGCCGTGATCTCCCGGGCAGAACGCATCCTTTTCATGGGCATGCTGATAGCAGCCGTCATCATGGCTGCCATCCTGATCCGCCTGCGCGAGCGTGCCCAGGATCGCCTGCACGCCCTACAGACTTCGACTCCACTGGCGGAGGCCGTTGAGGCTCTACCAACTGCCGTTACTCTTCTCATTCCCAATGACGCTGACAACTCGCTCCAGGAGAGCCAGCGCAGCCTTCCCCTGCCTCACGACGAGAGCGCCCGCGCCCACGTTCTGCTGGAAACCCTGCTGGAATCCTTCAAGGAACCAAGCTCCACTCACCCCATCGCCGGCGCTGGCGGATCAAGTAGCGCCCGCGGCCTGGATATCGACGAGGTCTTTCTCATGCCCCTCCCCCAAGCCAGAGACGGCGCCCCTAATCCCGGCAAGATGGCCGTGGTTAATTTCAGCACTGCCTTTGCGCAGTCGCACCCGTCGGGTATCGAGCCTGAAACCCTTACGCTGCTTTCTATCATCGGAACTCTGCACGCCAATCTTCCCGCTATAACCCAGGTGCGCTTCCTCGTCGATGGCCATCCGCGCGACACCCTGGCCGGGCACGCTGACCTCACCCGCGTTTACCTTGCATCGAGCACGGATTCCGAAGGCGGTCGGTAGGATGAACATCGGCGTTTTCGATTCCGGCTTTGGTGGGCTGACTGTCCTGCGCGCCCTCCTCGATCGCCTGCCGGAAGCCAATTACATCTATCTCGGGGATACTGCCCGTCTTCCTTACGGGGCCAAATCGCAGGCTACGGTGGCGCGCTACGCTGTCTCGAGTGCTCACTTCCTCGTCGAACAACAGAAAGCTGATTACCTCGTCATCGCCTGCAACACCGCCTCAGCCCTGGCTCTCGACGCTATCCGCGACGCCGTGACCGTGCCCGTGCTTGGCGTAATCGAAACCGGAGCTAACGCCGCACAGGCCTCGACCAAAACCGGCGACGTGCTCGTGATGGCCACCGCCGCCACCGTCGAAAGCCACGCCTACTCCGCTGCCTGCCACGAGCGTGGGCTGCGTGCCATCGAGAAAGCGGCTCCTCTCCTCGTCCCGTTGGTCGAAGAGGGCTGGGTCGACCACCCGGTTACGACAGAGGTCCTGTGCATCTATTTAGCGGAGTCGCTCGAAGAAGCCACCCTGGCCGCTCTCCAGCCGGACACGCTCGTGCTGGGCTGCACCCACTATCCGCTTCTGCGGGCAACCTTCGAACGCGCCCTGCCCCCGTTCGTTCGTGTAATCGACTCCGCGGAAGCAACAGCCACCCAGGTGGCCGCCGCGCTCTGTCTGGCCGACAAACCATGCAACCCGGACGGCAAACCACACACCCGCCGCTTCTATGCGACCGACTCCGTCAACAAATTCCGCAATTTGGGCACACGTTTCCTTGGACAACGGATCGAGCAAGTGGAACTGATCGATCTGGGCGGGTGAATCATCCCTGACGACAGCCGCCCGAATTCGTCAGGACCTTCTCAATTCGTGCTGTTGAAGAATCGCGTCGCCGGCAACTTCGACGGTATTTCGCCCGGCGCGCTTGGCCCTGTAGAGAGCGCTGTCGGCCGCGTCGATCAGGCCCTCAAGCTTTGAGTCCACATCCGGAGTCTGGGTGGCGCACCCGATGCTCACCGTGACCACGCCTTGCGGATTGCCTTCATGCAAAGTGCCGAGCGCCTGTGCGGCGCTGCGTATTCGCTCAGCGATCTGTCTCGCGCCCGTTTGCGGGGTGTTGGGTAAAACCACGGCAAACTCTTCGCCGCCATAACGAGCTACCAGATCTGCAGGACGGGAAACCAACCCCAAAATCACTTTCGCAATCTGGCGAAGGCAATCGTCGCCCCGCAGATGACCGTGGATGTCGTTGTATGACTTGAAATGGTCCACATCGATCAGCAACAGAGAAATGTCGCAACGGGTCCGTATTGCGAGCCGCCATTGCTGCTCCAGAACCTGATCCAGACGTCGACGGTTGGCGATTTCAGTGAGGCCGTCAAGACTGGCGAGGCTCTCGACCAGCCGGAACGCTTTTTCGAGATCTTCTTCCGCAGCCTTGCGGCGCGAGATGTCCCGCACGACGTTAACGAAGCCAAACGGCTCGCCGGTTGTCGGATCGTGATAAAGGCGCAGGTTCGACTCCATCCACAGATAGCTGCCATCCTTCTTTCGACACCGATACTGAAGAATCTTTCCTATCTTTCCAAGTCGGCAGTGTTCCAGCAGAGCTTTCCATTCGTCGAGATCATCGGGGTGAACGAGTTCACGGTAGCTGCCCCCCAGCAATTCCCCCGGCTCCCAACCCAATAGCTCGGCCGCTGCGGGCGATACATATCGCCGTTCGCCATCGAGGTCGGTCAGCACAATAACGTCACGCGAGGTCTCGGCAAGCAACCGGAAGTATCCTTCGCTGGACTGCAGGTTCTGCTGTAGCCGCCTGCTCTCAGCCATCACGACTTCAAGCAGATACAGCGACAGCATCGATATCGCGATGAAGAACTGAAAAGTCAAGATGTGCGCTTCTTGCGAGTTTGCGCGCATCAGCATGGTCGGCCCACGCCCTCCGGTTGTAAAAAAGCCACCGATCACCGAGACGATCAGCAACCCCAAGGCAGAACCCGCAAGCCCCAGGCGAAGACCGATCACAATCAGGCAGGGCACAACCAGGAATAGAAAGGGGTAATCCGTTTGCCAGAAAACATAGACGGTAACCCCACAAAGCAGCGCGAAAGGCCACAGGAATTCAAAAGCGGATTGCTTTGGGAAGCGTCCTCTCTGGCCGAAAGCAAGGCAAAGTGGCGTGACCGTCGAGATGCCCAAAGCGTCGGCAGTAAACCACAACCTGAAGGTATGTGCCATTGCAGTCGTATAGAATCTCTGCAGCGGAAGCGAAGCCAGAAACGCCGCAATCGCCGGCGCCAAAATCACTCCGCAAGCCAGAAAGCTCAACAATTGCCGCCGGCGAGTCAAATCCGGCGCAGGGGCAATCGTCCCGTACAAAAGGAACGCCGCTACCAGAACCTCGATCATGTTACAGCCGGCAAGATAAAAGGAGATCGGAACCGGGTTCGCGAGGCTCAGGTTAATCCCCACGTCTACGGAGTACGCGACACCGATATACGCGAGCCATTGCCGTCGAGGCGTAAGCAACAGCACCCCCAGCAGAAGACCGTTCGAAGGCCACACAATGGTGATGCCGCCGGAGCGAGTATTAAGCAACAGGGCGCAGTACGACAGCAGGGCGAGGAACACGCCAATTGCGGCGAGCCGCCGGATGGGAGGAAGGCGGCCAGTGTTATCCGGGTCGGTATCTATAGAAGTCATGCGTCTCTGGAATCAAGAGTAACGAGCAAAGTGAGCACAAACAAGCAGATAGTTCTTCCCGAAGTGACCGTGGTGATGAGCAAAACCACGCCCAGATCGGCAAACTTACTCCTCGACGCATTTCCCAAAATGTTTTCAGTATCGGAAACGATAAATGCTCGACCTGATTCCCGTCTGCGCAGCGGGTCCCAGTTCAGCGCAGGTAGGATAACAAGGCGATTCCGAGCGCCAGGACAACAACCGGAATCCAAAACTGTGAGTCCGTCAGAATTGCCTTAAGCACAACAAGCCTACCGTTTCTGCAGTTAGCCGGTTCAGCGTCGGGACCGCGTTACCACGCAGCTACCATTTTACTTGATGGCCTCCCGGCGAGGGCTAGTTAATCGCTGCTAAAATTAGGACGCAAGTTTTTCCGCGGAGGGTCACGCCATGAATAGCACTCTCAGCCCAGTTGAGGTCGCACAGGCAGTTCACATCGAAGAAGAGTGGGACGAGTTTGTCAGCGGCCGCTACAAAGAGGGCAAAAGCGAGTCGGAGTTTCGCAACTACGATGCGAAGGTCGTGCCAACGGTCGCCGAATTCTACAAGCTTAACCACGAGAAACAGACTCTCGACTTCGTTCTCCGCAAGGAAGCAGAGTATTTCCCACTCAAGAAGGGCGAAAAGACAATCTGGGAAGCGGCAGACTTCCTGAATACGCTGGTCGATGACAGCGACCCAGATACAGATCTTACCCAAATCGAGCACCTGCTTCAGACTTCGGAGGCGGTCCGCAGAGATGGACACCCCCGATGGATGGTCGCGGCGGCTTTCGCACACGATCTGGGCAAGGTTCTATGCCTCTACGGAGAGCCGCAATGGGCAGTAGTGGGCGACACTTTCCCGGTGGGCTGCGCCTACTCCGATAAGATCGTCTTTCCCGAGTACTTTGCGAACAATCCGGATATGAACGTGCCGGAGTATCAGACGCTATACGGCATCTATGAGCCAAACTGCGGCCTCGACAAGGTGCACATGTCGTGGGGACACGACGCCTACATCGCGCACGTGATGAAGCCGTATCTTCCCGAAGAGGCTCTCTATATGCTGCGCTATCACTCCTTTTACGCGGCGCACCAGCACGGCGCTTACACGCACTTGATGACCGAGCAAGACAAGCAAATGTTCGCGACCTGGGTTCTGAAGTTCAATCCCTACGATCTTTACTCGAAGGGTCTCGCCAAGCCGGATATGCCAGCGATCAAGCCCTATTACGACGATCTATTCGCGGAGTTTTTCCCCGGAAAGATCGCCTGGTAGCGGTTTCCTTTTGTAAGCTAGAAAAATCGGGTCCGCTTCCACAGCGTCCATCCGGCACCGAAGAGCAGGATTGCGAGCAGCACGCACAAGCCCGCAGCCCAACTCATATTCATGGCCAATGGCGGCAGCGTTGCTCCCCAGGCAAACCAGACAAACAGACCGATGGCCAGGGCGACAATCAGGTAGTCCCACCACTGACGGTTGCTTTGGGCCTGCTTATCATGTTCAATGCCAGCCTGCGCCATGAGAGCACGGTGATACTCCAGGTTGTAACGATTGCACTCGCGCAGGAGCACTTCGTTTGTCGAGGCGTGCTCTTCTGCCGACGCAGCGGCGGTGCTGATGGCGAGCGCGCCGAGAATCATAACTGCCGATCCTGCAAGAATGGACAACTGATGCCTTCGATCGAGCCCGGCGAGTTCGCCGAAGACAAGCGCTCCCCACGCAAGTCCCCAGAGCTGGTTGGTGTTTGAAAGAGGAATGCCGCGGCCAATGCCGATGTACTTGGTCGCGTACTGCTGAAAGAGGTCGCCGATGACCCAGCAGAATCCGCCGAGAAAAAGCCAGAAGACAAAGTGGCGCGCGGCGAAGAGCTGCCCGGCGACCGTATGGAAGCCGCCCGCGAGTCCGATTGAAAGGGCAAACATGGTGCCCAGCTCACCCACGGTGAAGATAGTCACGAACGATAAAGGATTCATGCCGCTCAGATAGGCCTTGCGATAGGGAACATACATCGTGCCCCACAACAGGCTGGCTCCCAGGGCCGCGGCGACACCCGCCACGGCATGCGTCGAGCTCGCGTTCGCGGAGCGGATCGTGCTGAACCCCAGCGTCGTTGCACCGGCCACGATTGCCAGAGCTCCCAGAATCACTTTCGCCCAGTTGCCGGCGGAGGCCCCTCTGAGTTCCTTGAACAGAACGATCCCCCACAGAATGCCGATCAGGCTGTTGGCGTTCCACAGGGGAAACGCGATCGCAAGCCCGACGTCGCGAATAGCGAAGACGGTGAGCGTGTTTGCGACTGCCCACAGCGCGCCGGCGAGAATCGCCCAGGCAAGGAGGTGAGGTTTGCTGAGCAGGTCTTCAAAAACATACTTCGTGCCACGCAACAGAGTTGGGAAGGTCCATCGGGCGGTAAAGACGCCCGCAACCATACAGAGTGAAATCGTGTATGGAGAGAGGCCTGTCGTAACCAGCTTGGTGGGAGCCTCCGCCGCACCCAGCCAGGCACCCGCCGCAATACCGCACAGCACCCCGAGACCATGCATTGAATGCCCGGGCATTGCTGATTTCGGTTGCTCGTCGATCTTTGATATTCCTGCCATCTCTCGAGTTCTTTCCAATCGGTGCAGGAAGCCACATTAAGGGACGCAGGGACAAGAGTCAACAAAGCCGCGACATCCCGGACGTCACAAAAGAACAAAAATTAGACGAGTATCGGCGAGACAATTGCTATAATTTTTAACTGACTGGTTAATTAATGACAGACAAACCCATTCAGATTCGGCAAGACCGCGCCGACCAGACGCGGAAGCATATCCTGCGCGCTGCGATCCGTGAATTCAGCGCGCATGGTCTGGCAGGAGCACGTACGGACGCTATCGCCGTGTCGGCGAAGGTCAACAAGGCGCTCCTTTACTACTACTTCAAGAGCAAGCATGGTCTGTACGCGGCGGCGTTTGAGGAGATCGCCAGCAGCGTCGTCGAGCGCACCCTCGCCGCTCTTGACCCGGAATACAGCGCCGGGGAACGCCTTGTGCGCGCAGCACTGGACCACTTCGACCGGATTCTCACACAGCACGAGTTCCAGAGTCTCCTGCAGCAGGAGATGGTCAGGTTCCGCCGGGGCGAGAGTGGGGACGTGTCGCAGCTCGTCAAGAAGGTGTTCAAGCCGTTGCTCTTGAAGATGCAGGAAACAGTGCAAGAAGGTATTCGAGCGGGTGAGTTGTGTGAGGTTGACCCGTTACAGGTTGTGTATTCGATGCTGGGCGCCAATGTCTTCTATTTTCTAAGCGCGCCAATGATGCAATTTGCGCTGCCCTTCGATCCATTCGACGAGACGGCGCTGGAGATGCGGCGGCGGGCTACTGCGCAATTTTTGGGCAAAGCTCTCTTCGTTGACCGCGTTCGCGGAGTCAAGGTTGCGAAGCGCGTCCTGGCCGATATGCCTATGCCGAAGCTCAATAAGAATAGACTGTGGAGAAAGCACCCATGAATGCACGCAATCGCGTGTTTATTTTGCTCGGGATACTCGCGCTCATCGCGCTCGCCTGGTATTTCTTTTCAACGCAGCGCTCAGACGATCTTCAGTTAATCGGCACGGTGGACGCCAATGAAGTCGTCGTCAGCTCGCGCATCCCTGGCCGCATACAAACACTGACGGTCGACGAAGGCGACGACGTGAAGGCCGGGCGACTCATCGCAACCATCGAAAGCGACGACCTGGCGGCTGCAACCAATGCCGCCAAGGCGACAACGGTAAGCCAGCAGTACAAGCTGCAGGGGTCAAGCGATACGGAACGGCAGATGCTAGGAAGCACGTCCAGCCAGGTAATCAATGCGGAAGCCCAACTCCGCGCAGCGAGAGCCAGCTTGGTGCAGGCACAGGCTCAGTACGAGCATCAGCAGGCGGATACCTCGCGGACCGTGGCTCTGGCCAAGCAGGGCGTAATGAGCGAGCAGGCGCACGATGAAGCGGTTACCTCTTTGAATGCAGCGAAAGCTGCGGTCGATGCGGCGCAGGAGAATGTTTCTGCGGCTGAGGCCTCAGTGAAGCTCGCGAAGGCGAATACGATTCAGGCGCAGGCAGCCGCCAAAACAGTGCAGGCAACACGTGGCGATGTGCAAAATGCGCAGGCGCTGCTGAACCAAGCGCAGGTTCAACTGGGATATGCGCAGGTCGTTTCGCCAATCTCCGGCAAGGTCAACGTAAGAGCGGCGCGCCAAGGCGAGGTAGTTTCGCCCGGAACTCCAATCGTGACCATCACCGACCTGACCCAGACGTGGATCTATGCGCCGCTGCCCGAGACGGAGGCCGATTCCGTGCAGGTGGGCGACAGCCTCCGTGTGGTCATGCCGAGCGGTTCTACCATTCAGGGCAAGGTGATCGCCAAGTCGGCGGAGGCAGACTTCGCCACGCAGCGCGATGTGAGCCGGCGTAAGAGAGATATCAAGACCATCAAGCTGAAACTGCTGATCGACAATCCCGGCATGAAGTACGTACCGGGAATGATCGCCGAAGTCTATATCCCGAAGAACAAGCCGGTGTCGCGATGAATGCCAGCGCGTCAAACGCGGCGATTGCCGTCGAAAACATCGTGAAACGCTACGGAGATTTCGAAGCCGTGAAGGAAGTCACTTTCGAAGTTGGCGACGGCGAAATCTTCGGGCTGCTCGGACCCAACGGCGCCGGCAAGAGCACGCTCATCCGCATGATGACGACGCTGATTCCGGTCAGCAGCGGCAAGGCAATTGTCGCCGGACATGACGTTTCGCGCGAACCCGACGCGGTCAGGCGGGTGATCGGTGTTATCCCCCAGGCGCTCACCAGCGATATCGATCTGACAGTGGAAGAAAACCTCTCGATCTACGCCAAGCTCTATGAGGTCCCGAAGGCTGAGCGCAAGCGCAATATCGACGAGCTTCTCGAAGCTGTAGACCTGACCAAATGGCGCGGCGCGCAGACGAAAACGCTCTCCGGAGGCATGCGGCGGCGGCTGGAGATCGCGCGCGGCCTGGTTCATAATCCCCGAATCTTCTTTCTCGACGAGCCCACCACCGGGCTCGATCCGGTGTCGCGCGTGGCGGTGTGGGAGATGCTGGATCATCTCCGGAAGAGCCACCACCTCACGATGCTGATCACCACGCATTACATGGAGGAGGCCGACAATCTGTGCGACCGCATCGCCATCGTCGATCATGGGAAGCTGGTCGCGCTCGATACGCCGATGGCGCTCAAGGCCAGCGTTCTGGGAACCAACGTGGTCGAAGCGCAATTCACACATGAATCCGACGAGTGGCCGGCACGACTGAAGCAGCTGGCTGGTGTGACCGCGGTGGAATCGCATGGCTCCGCCATGTACAAATTGCTCACCGCCGACGGCTCGCTCACGACTACGCAGCTCGTGGAGATGGCGGTTAGCCGGGGCGAGGTCATCAAGTCGCTGAGCGTGCAAACGACAACGCTCGATGACGTTTTTGTTCACTACACCGGGCGTCAGCTTCGCGACGAACAGGTGAAGGCGGTTGGGTTTATGATGCCGCCGCGACCGGGGATGCAACCATGACACGAATGATGGCAATTGTAGAACGCGAGATGCGGAAGTTCTTCCGCTCACCAGCGCTGATGATGGTCTCGATGGCCCTTCCGCTTGTCCAGCTGATCATCCTAGGCAACGCCTTCGGCGGCAAGATTCGCGGGGCGCGCATGGGGGTAGTCGACTACGACCGCGAGTCCCAATCGCTGAAGATCCACGAGGCCTTCGACTCGATTGCCGTAAACATCCGCACCTTTACCACGGTTCCATACAGTGACGAACAGCAGGCGCGGGAAGACGTGCGTACAGGAAAGATTGATGGCGCCGTTATCATTCCGGCGCAGTATTCGCGGCGCGTACTCGCCGGCGATTCTCCGGCAATCGGGTTGGTGGTCGACAACTCCGACCAGACCATGAGCAGCAGCCTCGAGGCCGAGATGCAATCACTCGTCGACGCATTGAACGCTCCCGTCATCCAGCAAAGAGTAGTTCAAAGCATCGCTCTCGAAATCGTAGAACTTTACCCCTACGTCGAATACATGAAGTACCTGCTTTCCGGCTCTGTGGCGCTAGCCATGTATGTGGCCGTCATGATCGGCGGAGGCATGCTCTATATCGACGACAAGGCGCGGGGGGTGCACGAAGGCTATCTGGTAACGCCGATCACGAGACTGGAGTTGGTCCTCGGATTGAATCTCGCAGGCACCATCAAGGCTGTGCTTTCGGGCGTCTGCCTGACGGTGATTGGCTCGTTGATGGCGGGCCTGGGCGTGATCTTTCATCCGGAGTCAGCCTTGCTTCTCCTGCTGTTGATCCTGTCGACCTCAATCGCCTTCAACGGCATGATGTTCCTGATGATGGTGCGCGTCGAAGACCCCCTCATACCGCGAGCCATTTTTGGAGTGCTGAATACGCTGCTGTTCTTTCCGAGCGGGGCGATTTCTCCAGTCACAGGATTTCCACCCTGGCTGAAAGCGATTGCGGTTATCGATCCTTTTACCTATGCAGTGCACGGCTTCAAGGCAGTGCTGCTCAAGGATGGGGGCTTGACGGCTATCCGCACGGACCTGATTTTCCTGTTTGGGTTTGGGATCGCGACGTTGCTGGTCGCGACTCCTCTTTTCAAGCGCACTCTATAGCGACCGGTACGCCGCCACGCTGCTATCCTCTTTGTTTGGAGGAAACCTGTTCCATGCTTAATCTTGAAGGTCGCGTCGCCGCCGTTTTCGGACTGGCCAACAAACGCAGCATCGCCTGGGGTATCGCCCAGAAGCTCCAGCAGGCGGGAGCCAGGCTCGCCATCAGCTACCAAAATGAGCGTATGAAGGCTGAAGCCCAGGACCTGATCGCCGATCTCCCCGGCGCTGAAGCTTTCCAGTGCGACGTGTCGAACGACGAGGAAATCCACCACGTCTTCGCGCAACTAAAGGAGCGCTACGGCAAGCTTGATGTGCTGGTACACTCGATCGGCTATGCACCCGCGGAAGAGCTGAAGAACGACTTTGTCCAGACGACGCGTGATGGCTTCCGCATCGCACACGACGTCAGCGTCTACTCGCTGATCGCGCTCAGCCGCGGCGCGGCACCGCTGATGCCCGAGGGTGGCAGCATCATCACGCTCACCTATTACGGTGCGGAAAAGGTAGTTCCTCACTACAACGTGATGGGCGTGGCCAAGGCTGCGCTTGAGGCCACGGTGCGCTATCTTGCGGCTGATCTGGGCAAGCAGAACATTCGCGTCAATGCCATCTCCGCCGGACCGATCAAGACCCTCGCTGCGCGCGGCATCGGTGGTTTGAGCGATATGCTGAAGGCCCACGCTGACCGCGCGCCGCTGCATCGCAATACGGAGCAATTGGAAGTGGGCGGCGCCGCTGTTTTTCTGGCTTCAGAGATGGCCAGCGGCATCACCGGAGAAACCATCTTCGTCGACTCGGGCTACAACATTATGGGCTTTTGAGGGGAACTTTGCCGGCCGTCTCTCCGTAGCTCCAATGCGGTAGGTTTTTGCGATGATTAAATTCCTTTTGTGGTGTGTTCTTCTGTTTCTGTGCTGGCCGCTGGCACTGCTGGCACTGATCGCGTATCCCTTTGTGTGGCTGATCCTGTTGCCCTTCCGGGTGGTCGGAATTGCGGTGGGCGGCGCCCTCGAACTGGTTGCTGCATTGATCTTTCTACCTGCGCGCCTGCTCCGTGCGGTCTAAGCGTGCATTTGCCTTCCCGGCAACGCCATCCTGATGCACACTAGTGTTAGGAGATACTTTCCAGTGCTGGCAGAAATCCCAACTGAGCGTGGCGCAGACACATCGCCGATCGGCCGCTGGTCCTCGATCGCGGCGCACTCTATTTTGCTGGTTCTGCTCATTCTTGCCGGACGCCATGCATGGCAGGTTCGGCCTGTGAGTACACGTGGCGGCCAGCATTCTACGGTTCTTTACTGGGCAAGCTCTGTTGGAACAGGCGTGGCCCACTCCCATCAACAGGGCGCGGAAAAATTGTCCCCAGCGAGAGTGATCCCGCGGAACAATCCCGTGAATCCGTCACACCAGAAGATGCTCGACCCGGAAACGCCCCAAGCCACCGAGACGGCTGCCGCGAGCCCAGCGGGAAGTTCGACCTCACCATCGCAGAACGAAGGAACCGGGGATGGTTCAGAGAATATGACTCCGGCGTTTCCCGTTTACTCGCCCTCGCCGCATGTGGCCGACCGCTCCCTGCTCCCTCCGACCAATGAAAACGTCGTGGTCGATGTAAATGTCAGCGCGTTGGGTGAAGTGCTCGACGAGAAACTGGTCCATGGGCTGGGCAATAGCCTCGATCAGACCATTCTGGACACGGTACGGAGCTGGAAGTTCCATCCGGCGACGGTAGACGGGAACGCGGTGGCCTCCGTGGCCGAGTTGGTCTTTCCGCTGAGTCAAAAGTGGAGAGGCTAGCCCCAGCGCCAACTACGCAGTTCGTCCTCGGGTGAATAGCCGGATAATCAGCGTGAGAATAACAGCCCCGAGCACGGCGACGATGATCGTGTAGAGCATACCGCCCGATCCGGCGAAACCCAGCGATCGCATAATAAAACCGCCAATAACGGCTCCGACGATGCCGACTACGATATCCATGAGCGCTCCGTACCCGCCCCCGCTCATGAGCTTGCCTGTAATCCAGCCTGCGATTAGGCCGACTATGATCCACCACAGAATGAACATAGACTCTCCTCCGATTACCAAAACACTTCGGATGGTATGATGCGGAAACGCACTTTCACGCTCGAACCGCCGCCCTTTGGGCTCATTTTTCTGATGGCTGTAACTGTAGCCAACTCTGCGAGTCAAACAGGTATGAAGAGGATGCGAGGGATTTTCCAGGCTCGAGCCGGATACGTGATTCTTTCGTCCTGCGCGGCAGCATTGATCGCCGCCTGCTCGATTTTCGCCGGACGTACCCAGGCTGCCGACAGCCCGGCGGCGAAGCAACCTGTTCTCGTTGAGCTATTTACGTCGGAGGGCTGCTCGAGCTGCCCTCCCGCGGATGCCCTTCTTGAGCTCCTCGATCACGAACAGCCTGTTCCCGGCGCCCGGGTCGTTGTGCTAAGCGAGCACGTGGATTACTGGGATCATGAGGGCTGGCGCGATCCCTTTTCTTCTCCTGAGATAACGGCGCGGCAGGACTTCTACGTCTCCCGCTTTTCGCAAGACAGTGCTTACACCCCCGAAGCTGTGATCGATGGAGCTCGCGGTCTCACCGGAAATGATCGCAGAGGCCTGGTCAGTGCTATTCAGGAAGCGGTGCAGAAGCCGAAGATTGAAATTGCAATTGCCAACGCTACCGTCAATGGCAAGTCTGTAGAGGCTACCGTGACGGCTGGGACACATCCTCGAACCGACCTGTACGCAGTACTCGCAGATGACCACGATGAGTCGAGCGTCTCACGGGGAGAAAACTCGGGAAAGCATCTCGAACACGTGGCTGTGGTGCGAGTG
>Ga0210398_10000127_pt1 | contig 95803 bp, 81 predicted proteins | sample IncBWC4OmetaG_FD_161047 | JGI IMG/M metagenome (GOLD analysis project Ga0210398, IMG submission 161047) | Forest soil microbial communities from Barre Woods Harvard Forest LTER site, Petersham, Massachusetts, United States - Inc-BW-C-4-O | ecosystem: Environmental > Terrestrial > Soil >... | reverse complement strand
AGAACAGCGACTCCGTCTTTGGCTGCTGACCCATCATCATCGGCTACCTCCTGCCGCGCTGATTAGCACAACAGGGGATAGTCACCGCAAATAAATCTGCTCCCAATCCGACTTTTTCAACAGACTCAGTTCTTTTTGAGGCGGCCACAGCGCAATTGTGGGCAAGCGCATTGCCAACGATCCTAAGGTCGAAGGAACGAGGATTCTGGCCAGGGGAGGGTTTTTGAGCAGACTGCAAATCCCAACTTGATTATTCTACTTGCGCTTACCTGCGAAGCGGTCGAAACGAACTCTGCGGGTCGAAGATGCATATGCGGGTGAATTTCATTTGTAGCGCTGAAGACATCGATTGAAAGGAACGAGTTCCACAGGTGGTGGGCCAATTCAAGCGAAACTCAGACTGCCTCGATCTGACGCTTGATCAAGGGGTAACGCGGAAGTATTTCCAGTTGCCTGGTCATACGTTAGCGGACAAGTGCGGTACCAGTCCACTCATAGGAATCCTAACGGCGTGATTGAGGTTAGTCTGCGGTAGAAAGTGCGGTGGCGTGTTCGCGTTGTCGCAGGTCTGGCAAGAAACCGGCTAGCAACCCGATTGCCGGTAAGAAAGCACAGATCCGGTAGACGGTATAAATCCCGTACGCATCGGCGACGCGGCCCAACACGGCGGCGCCTAGTCCGGCCACGCCGAAAGCGAAACCGAAGAACAGGCCGGAGATCATCCCTACCTTGCCGGGCACGAGTTCCTGGCCGAGTACCACGATCGCGGGAAAAGCCGAAGCGAGCACCATGCCGATGATCACACTTAGCACTCTGGTCCAGAAAAGGTTGACGTGCGGCAGTAGCAACGTGAACGGCAACACGCCGAGGACCGACACCCAAATTACATATTTGCGCCCGATTCGATCGCCGACCGGTCCGCCCAGAAACGTGCCGAGCGCGACAGCTGCCAGAAAGACGGATAGGTGCAGTTGGGCCGCGCGAATGGACACACCGAAGCGCTGGATCAGATAGAAGGTGAAGTAGCTGGTGAGGCTCGTCAAATAGACATATTTCGAGAAAGTGAGCACCAGCAGGATAGCGACGCCGCGCTTGGCAGCGCTCTGCGGCAAGGTGACCCGTTCGAGACTCTTGCGATTTTCCTCGAGACGAGCCAGGCCGTGGTCGCGATACCAAACGGCGACGTTCCACAAGACGGCGAAAGACAGCAAGGCCAACAAGCCGAACAGAGCGAGACTCGACCGTCCGAAGCGCACAACAACCAGCGCGGCCGCGAGCGGTCCTACCGCGGACCCGACGTTTCCGCCCACCTGAAATAGCGACTGTGCCATGCCGTGACGCTTGCCCGCCGCCATGCGCGCGACACGCGAAGATTCCGGATGAAAGATCGACGACCCCATGCCGAGCAGACATGACCCGGCCAGCACCACCCCGTAGCTTCGCGCCATCGCTATAACCACCAGTCCGGCGAGCGAGAAGATCGTTCCACCGGGAAGCGCAAACGGCGCTGGCCGCCTGTCCGCCTGGAGGCCTACCAGAGGCTGAAGGAGCGACGCCGTAACCTGATAGACCATGGTGATGGCGCCGACCTGCCCGAACGTGAGCCTTAATCCCGAAGCCAAATTTGGATATAGGGAGGGAAGGAGCATCTGCATCATGTCGTTCAGCAGATGGCAGAAGCTTATGGCGAAAATCACGCTGAATACAGTTGTGTCGGCGGACGATGGCGTGGCGAGGCGAAGCTGAGCTTCCGGCGCGAGTATTTTCTGTTTGCTCATCGGGCCTCGGCACGATACCACAGCGACGGAGGACACACGCTCCACGTCGGGAGACTTTATTTCGTAAGCTGTGAAAGCCGGATGTCCGGCTAGTCGAAAGCCAGTGCCAAGGGCCTCGACGTGGACTCAAGTAGAAGGCAAATTCGCGAGTGCCTTGATCCACGCAAGAAGTTTGCGTATGGCCGCGAATCGCACGCTGCCCTCGTCAAGTCCTGACCAGTCGAAAAACCGTTCATTTGAAGTGTTGCCTTACTTCTCCGGTACGCTTGTCAACTACATAGTTCAGTCTTTGGCGAACAGTTTGAGGGCTGCTCGACGGCAGGCGTCGCCGGCCGATCGTTTCCTTCCGGCTGCGGTTCGGCGGGGCGCGCACGCGTCCCTGCGCACGGGAAGATCTTCTCGGCACCGCCCCAATTCGAGAGTACCTCACCTCCCATCCGTTTTATTTCATCAACGGACTTCGGTCTGCCATCGCCCGATCCCGGGAATACAACGTAGGAAATCCCGGCTGGGCTACCGCCGCGCCGCGCGTCCGACCGGATGCCGAGATTGTCGGCCAGCGCGATCGATCCTTCCCCAAACGCACCGATATCCGCAAAGATGGCCAACGAATACCTGCCGGTTTGCTCGCTGTATACGAAAGCGAAATCTCCCAACCTCGCTCCAGTGCGCGCCGCCAAATCTCCCGGCAAAGCGATGTAGGGAATCTGACTGGCATCCACAAAACGAGCCGGATCGCTGCGGTGTTTGTTCCGATCAAACAGGGCCGTGCAGGAAATGTAAAAGCCCGGAAAGGGATCGTCCGGCCCCTGCACGAGCGGGTTTCCATCCTCGTCCTGAACGATTCCGTCCCACTGCCCTGGCTGGCCGGCGTTGTAGAGGTGGTCGAGGCCCGTGTCGTCAGCATTGTAGGCGTTCGGCGCGCCATCGGCGTCAATCGCCATGCCCGATTTGAAGGAGAACGCGGGGCCATCGCCCAATTGCCAGATGGGAGCCTGCTCGCGGAACTCGCCAAACCGGTACACGTCGAACGTCAGCAGGAGCGATCTGGCCGGGCAGGCGTCTGCGGCAGGTGGTGACGGTGGTGTCTGCAAACCGTTCGCCATCGTCGTTACAGGCAGCGCGAACGCCATGACCGCCGACAGGACACTATGTAATATGTTCACCGCCGCAATTATACACTGCCGCATTCGACAGCCGGGGTCGCACGGTCAGCCAATCGTGATATCTTATCGCACTTCAAAATGGGACTGTCGCTGTCGGCCAAGCAATTCCTCGATGGAACGCTGAGCAGAATCACGGTTGCGAGGAGGCAAGAAAACCCAATCGTATTCATCTGGCCTTGACTAACCGCCATCCACGCAAGAATGCGGCTGCTATTGGGAATAGAGGGCTGCTAACACGACACTGGTCGCACGGCCATGGATAGGAAAAAACAGGGAGGGCGAAAGGTGATTAAGCCAACAGAAGTTTCGCTGCTATTCGGCAAGTGGAAAGAGGAATTTACCGTCGTACGTGTCATCGCATATCTTCCCTGCGGATATTTCGGCCTCAACTCTTGCCGCATCCTTGCAAGTCCTACCCGGCTCACCAATTCTCTTCAGTAAGAAAATCCCTCGCGCTTTGGTCGGTACAAACCAGCGTCGTCCGGTAGCACAACAATGGCTCCCGTGGACACTTGCCATCTTTTCGACCGCCATTTCTGGAAAAACGCTCAGGGTGAAAGTGTGCAGAACATGACAGACCTCCCGTTGTGCTGCGACTAAGCTCCAGTTTGGAAACACACAATCGCGGATGTTCTCGCGTTTAGAAATAAGGAGATGAAAACATGCTTGGGATCATCGCTGCAGTTTTGATCGTTCTCTGGTTGCTAGGGTTTTTCGCATTCCACGTAACTACGGCTTTCATTCACATTGCCCTGGTCGTCGGCTTAATATTGCTTGTGCTGCATTTCATGAGAGGCAGCTCGGCAAGCGCGTAGAGGGCCGGTGAGCAAGTAGCACCCCGGGGCGAAAGCTGCGCCGGTTGGCTCAAAAGAGGGTAGCCATGTCGTTCGGAATTTACGCGATCGGTTTTGCCATCGTCATCAGCGGGCTCATTTACGCTGCCTACCTAATGCACATGCCCGCGCACTGGATTGCGGCGGCCGCCATCGTGCTTTTGGGACTCGGAATACTGAAAGCTGTGAAGGTGACGCGTCAGAAAGATCCGGTCGGATAGCAGATTCGACGGCGGGTTGTACTCCTGAAAGATCAGGCGCGCCAGCGGCGCCCCAGGGCGGGGATGATGGCGCCGCCGACGTTCGGCAGGCTGAAATCAGGGAGCGGCGGGCGTTCGGCCCGTGGATTGATGCCGCGAATCAGCGAGCCGAGAAGGCGTATCGTCGCCGAGAATTTCTCTTTGAGTGAGTGGCTCGGTTGGCGTCCGTTGGCGCGCACGACGAGCACCGTCACGTCGTCTTCCGATAAATTTTCGGGATAACGTTCCCCGATTTCCTTCAAGAGTGCTTCGGTCATTTTCTGCGGCTCGACATCACCCAGAAGCTGCAGGATGCGCAGCACGCCGTCCTCGCCGAGCATTTCTCCGTCCGCGTCGCGGGATTCAATCAGCGCGTCCGTGTAGCTGAGCAGGCAATCGCCGGGTTCCATCTCGACGTCGAATTCCTCATACTCGGTCAGATCCATGATCCCGAGCGGTATATTCCGGATGGTGCGCTGCTTGTCGTCCTTGCCATCTTGCCCGAGCAAAGTCCATTGCTGCTGCGCGGCGCGATACAGAAGCGGGCGCGGATGGCCCGCATTGGAAACGAGCAGACGGCGGCTGGGAGCGAAAAACGTGGTAACGACTGCCGTTGCGAAGGATCCAGTCCGCGACAATGCAACGAACTGCTGATTGAGCAATCGCACGAATTCTTTTTGGTCGAGGCGGTTAACGAAGCGCCGCATGAGCGTACGCAAATCCGCCGCGGTTGCCGCGACGGAAGTTCCGTGACCCGACACGTCCGCTAGCAGGAGACGGCTGATACGGCCCGTGGCGCAGCTGGAGGCGTAATAAACGTCTCCGCCACGCTGGGCCTGGCCGAAGGGTTTGCTGTAAACCCAGGCGTCCAGCCCTCCCATTTCAATGCCGCGCGCGGTGAGTTGGCTGTCACCCCAGACTTCCATGCAGGTCATATGCTGCGTTTGCGGTTCGGTCACGGGTTCATTATACCGAGGGATATGGCGAGGCGGATGATCGATTGTCCGGGACCGGATTTCTACGAAGCCGGTTCGGTTACCGGTTGCGTCGTGCCGTTTACGGGCACATCGGTCTCAGGGCCTCCCCGGCGAATCGTGGCGACGAGCATCAGCATATTACTCAACAGGATTACCGAGAAAACCAGCCCGGGAAGGGATTTGAAACTCCCGCCCTTGGCGTCCACGATTTCGAAAGCCAGGACGGCCGTGATGAGTCCGCGCGGCACCAGCAGGCTGATGGTTTCGATGTCCAGCGGCTGGATATCTTTCATGGCGAGGCTGCTGAACTTCGCCGAAATCCAGCGCGCGACGAAGATGACTGCCACGATCCCCGCAGCCGGAAGAGCGGCAGCGCGGAGGCCGGAAAACTTCACGATCAGGCCGAGTAGCACGAAGAAAAACGTGCGCACCAGAAACGCCAGCTCGGAATGGAATACCAGGAGTTGGCGGTGAGTGTTCCCGGATTTCGGCGCGAGCCACCAAGAGAATTCCAGGTCTGGTTTCGCCTTCCCAGGAAGATTCGCGAGTGTGGCCCCAAATGCAATGACCGCGAAAAGATTGCTGCCTCCGGCCCAATCGGAAATCGAATAGACGAGCAGCACGGCCGCGAACGTAAGCACCTGCCAGAAGCGCTCCTCGGAAATAAGCGGAAGCAGCCGGGACCACAAGAATCCAACTAAAAGGGCCAACGCCAATGAAATCAGCACGCGCAGGATAAAGCCTTCCACGACGCCACCGGCCAGCGACGATTTCGTGCCTTCCGCAGCAGCGTGGCGCATCAACAGGGACGTCAAATTCGTCTGATTTCCCACGTGAGGAGTCGAGGTGAAGTCGAGAACGGCGCCCACGCCTAAGACACCGAGCGCATCGCTCAGCGCACCCTCCACGACGAGCGTGGTCTTTAGCGAGATGCTGAGATTCATTTGCTGGAGCACGGGCAGCATCACCGAGCTGCTGACGCACGCAAACGCGGCGGCCACTAGAAACGCATCCATTCGAGGGAGGTGAGTTGCGGTCACGAGGAACGCGGCGATCGCGATGAGAGACAAACCGTAGCTGAGAAGAGCGAGGAGAACGCCACCAGGAAAATGCCGAACCGTGTTTCGAAATTCAAGGTCGAGCCCGGCCTCGAAAAGAATTAGGATCAGCGCCAGTGCGCCGAATCCATGAGCGACCGACTCGAATTTCGATGGGTCGAGCAGATGGAAGACCGGGCCGAGCAACATCCCCGCCGCCATCAAGACCACGACGTCCGGCACACGCGTCCACCCAGCCAGACGATTGGCTAGAAAGGCGAGGACCACAATCCCGCCGAGGAGACCAAAGAATGCGGCAAGGCTCATCGCGTTCGATCTTACCCGCTATTACGAAGGTATTTGCCTGAATTGAGGAGAGCAAAGCTCAGCGTGCCGGCTGAGCCGCCGTGAGTTCGATTCCCAGGAACTTGGCCGCGTTGTGCAGCAGGATTTTGGGCCGGACGCTGTCTTTCAGCGGAAGCTCGGCGAATTCGGCGAGCCACCGCTCGGGAGTCATCATGGGGAAATCAGTGCCGAAAAAGGCTTTGTCCTGCACAAGGGTGTTGATGTTGTGCACGGTGGACGCTGGGAAATACTTCGGGGCCCAGCCGGAAAGGTCCATGTAGGTGTTTCCCTTGTGGCGCAATACGGCAAGTTGATCGTCGTGCCACGGCCAAGAGGGATGCGCCATGATGATGCGCATTTCCGGGTACCACGCCGCGAGGTTGTCAATGTACGGAATCGGTTTGCAGTATTCGAGCGTGATTCCGTTGCCGCCAGGAGAACCGGCTGCGACGGCCGTGGTTCCCGTATGAAAAATGACGGGGAGATTCAGCTTCACAATCGTTTCGTAGATCGGGAAGAATCGCTCGTCGTTAGGGTTAAATCCCTGCGCAGCCTGCTGGAATTTCATGCCGCGCAGACCCATATCGGCGCAGCGCTTCACTTCATTTTCGGCGATTTTGCCTTTCCACGGATCTACGCTACCGAAACCGATGAACGTATCCGGATATTTTTTCATCCAGGCCGCGGTTTCGCCGTTGTCCATCTTCACGCCGCTGCGGGTTTCGCCGTCCACGTCGAAGATCACGGCCATCATGTTCTGGCTCTGGTACATCTCGGCCATTCCATCGGGATCGGAGCGCCATTTGCCGGTGTTCATCGGGAGTCCGGCCTTGGCGACGTGTCCCCAACCCTGCTTGGCACGCTCGCCCGTCTGAATGTGGGCGTGCATATCAATCGCTTGCAACAAGTGAGTCCTCCGTGGAATCAGGTCGTCGGCTGAGCGGCGTGGAACTTGGCGGGAACATTCATTTCTTTGCAATCGAGCGCGACGCGAAGGGGAGCTTCGGTACGGGATTGCACTGTTTTGACATCGAGACCGGGCGCGAATTCGCGCAGCACCAGCCCGTCCGGCGTCACCTCAATGACGGCCAAGTCCGTATAGATTCGCTTCACGCAATGCGGCGCGGTCAAGGGCAGCGAACACTTGTTCAGAATTTTCGGTTTGCCCTTGTTGGTCACGTGCATCATCGTCACGAGAATATTCTGCGCGCCAAAAGCGAGGTCCATGGCGCCGCCCACTCCGGGAACTTTTTCGCCGGGAGTGCGCCAGTTGGCCATGTCTCCGTTGGCGGCCACTTCCAGGGCGCCCAGGACGGCATAGTCGATGTGCCCTCCGCGAATCATCGAAAAGGATGTTGGATGGTCAAAGAAGCTCGCGCCGGGATTCAGCGTCACGTACTGTTTGCCCGCGTTGATGAGGTCGGGGTCTTCGTGTCCGGGCGCAGCCAGCGCGCCCATGCCCAGAATTCCATTTTCGCTGTGAAAGAAGACATCTTGGCCCGCCGGAATATATCCCGACACCAGCGTCGGAATGCCGATGCCGAGATTGACATAGCTGCCTTCGGGCAGGTCGCCCGCAACGCGATAGGCGATTCCGTCTCGTGTGAGCGACATTTCCTACCTTCCCTCCGTAGTGATTTTCAGGTATTCGGGGTGACGGACCACCTCAACCACATGGTCCACAAAGATTCCGGGTGTGTGAACGTCCTCGGGGTCAATCGAGCCGACCGGCACGAGCTCGTCAATCTCCGCGACGACAAACTTGGCGGCGGTGCACATCGGCACGTTGAAATTGCGCATGGCCATGCGGTAGTTCAGATTGCCGAGGCGGTCGCCTCGGTAAGCGCGCACGAACGCGAAGTCAGCGTGGAGCGCCTTTTCGAAGATCATCTCGCGGCCGTCTATGAGGCGGGACTCTTTGCCCGCCGCGAGGTCGGTGCCGGCGCCAGTTGGCGTGAAGAATCCGCCCAAGCCCGCGCCCGCGGCGCGAATTCGCTCCGCCAGCGTACCTTGGGGCACCAGTTCGAGCTCGATTTCGCCCTTCAGGTACTTTTCCTGAAACGACTGATTGCCGGGATTGCTAGGGAACGAGGCGATGAGCTTGCGCACCTTGCCGTCGTGAATCAGGCCCCCCAGCGAGTGCGTGCCGCCACCGGAACCGTTGTGGACCATCGTGAGATTCTTGGCGCCTTGCAGCCGTAGAGCTTCGAGGATTTGCCCCGGCAGGCCGGGGTCGCCAAAACCGCCCAACAAAATCGTGGCTCCATCGAAGACAGAGGCGACCGCTTCTTTGCATGTCGCTAGAGTTTTATTGACCAAGTCCCCCGACCCCAACTGCTTAGGAAATTTAGCACGCGCTGCATGCAAGAATCAATTCCGTGGTCACTGGGCGGCTGTGCGGTCTATGTCGCGTCGTAGGTACTGGGCGGCGACGACAAATAGCAGGCCGCCGACGAGCGTCGTGAATGCGGCGGTGGACATCGAATAGCGGATGACGTCAACTCCGAGGCGCTGACGGTAATGGTCGTTAAAGACGCCGATCAAGAACGGGCCGAGCCCAAGGCCAATCAGCTCCGAGACCAGGTACATAATCGAGGTGGCAAACGCGCGCATGCCAACCTTTACCACCGAGTGACACGCCGCCACGATCGGCCCCACATGCACCGGCGACGCTGCCGAAACGATGGTAAAGCCGACAATGCACCAGAACAGACTCTTCGAGAAAACAAAGAGGAGCACACCTGGAAACGCCATTATCGAGCAGATGGCCGACACATAAATTCGCCAGCGCACATCTCTGCGCCCCGCCCAATCCGAAAGGTATCCGCCGACGAGCGTGCCGCCGAGTCCCGCGGCGAATCTGACGTTGCCGATGTAAGTGCCGATTTGCGCGCTGCTCAGATGGTGGATTCTGCCGAGGAATGGCGCGGTCCAGGTGCCGAATCCAAACTGAGTGAAAGTCGTGAAACAGAACCCGAGGAGCAGCAGCACATAGCAGCGCTGGCCCAGCATGAAGCGAAAGGTCTCGCGGAGATTTTGCTGGCCGGTATCTACTTTCTTGATCTCCGACTCACCGCGAACCGGTTCTTTGATGGTAAGGCGAAAAAGGACGGCGACCAGCAAGCCGGGTATGCCCGCTACGAGGAACGCGTCGTGCCAGCCATAGTATTGGTTAATCCAACCGCCGATATAGGCCCCCAGTAATCCGCCAAATACCGGGCCGAGCTGATAGACGGCCATCGCCATCGAGCGCCTGCTGCGTGGGAAGAGATCGGAGATCATGGACGAAGATGGCGCGGTACCAGCTGCTTCACCGACACCAACGCCAAATCGCGAAAGAGTCAGCTGAAATGCATTGCGGGCAACGCCCGCAAGCGCCGTCATCCCGCTCCAGACCACCAATCCCCAGGTGATGATGGAGCGGCGGCTGCCCCGATCGGACCAACGCGCAACGGGCGCGGCGAGTATCGAATAGAAGATCACGAAGCCGAAACCGGAGATGAAGCCCATCACCTTATCGGAGAGGTGATAGTCATGCTTAATTGGGTCAATCAGAATGGTGATGACTGTGCGGTCGAGGAAATTGAGGGAGTAGATGAGCGTCAGCATCGCCAGAACGTAATAGGCTGCCAGCGGGACTTTTTCAGACCCGGTGGCCGCGCTCCGGGTTGTGGAAGTGTTCGTGTCGTCCGGCATTCGCCTCTCCATTGTCACGGGCGAGACTATGCTGCGCGCAGGGCGGCGTCAACCTCGAGATTCTCTCGCGCGTGGCGTTGGGGACCGCGGGGCGGTATAATTCGGCGCTCCTCATGGCACTCGCCTCCGGCACTAAGCTTGGCCCGTACGAAACCCAGGCGCTTCTTGGCGCGGGCGGCATGGGCGAGGTGTATCGCGCGCTCGACACGCGGCTGGGACGCGAAGTCGCGATCAAGGTCTTGGCGCAGCATCTCTCCGCGCAACCTGAGCTGAAAGAACGCTTTGACCGCGAGGCTCGCGCCATTTCATCGTTGAATCATCCACGCATCTGCACCCTGCACGATATCGGGCATCAAAATGGCGTCGATTTCCTAGTGATGGAGTACCTGGAGGGTGAGTCGCTCGCGGACCGTTTGAAGAAAGGTGTGCCGCCGCTGAAGGAAACGCTGAAGATCGGAATGGAGGTCTGCGAAGCGCTTGAGGTGGCGCACCGCGCGGGAATTATTCACCGCGATCTGAAACCGGCAAACATCATGCTGACCAGGAGCGGAGCCAAGCTGATGGATTTCGGGCTGGCGAAGGCCGCGGCGGGCCTGGGTAGGGAAAGCACGAACGCCCTATTGTTGTCGAGTGCCAAGACCCTGGACGGAGGGAGCCGCCTCTCGCCTCTAACCACCGCGGGAGCAGTACTCGGCACGATCCAGTACATGTCGCCCGAGCAAATTGAAGGGAAGCCCGCGGATCAGCGATCGGACTTGTTCGCACTGGGCGCGGTTCTTTACGAAATGGCCACGGGCAAGCGTCCGTTTGACGGCAAAAGCCAGATCAGCGTGGCCAATGCGATTTTGGAAAAGACACCGGAGCCGATCTCGGTGATCCAGCCCGTCACACCGCCGGCGTTCCAGCGTGTCGTGAGCACATGCCTGGAGAAGAATCCGGATGACCGTTTTCAATCCGCGCGGGACGTGAGGCTCGAGCTGAACTGGGTTTCGGACACGGGCGCCCAGCTCGCCACGAACGGCGCGGTTCCGGCAGCGCACAAAGTGCCCAACATTCTGGCATGGGGTGTCGCGCTGATTTTCGCGCTGGTGGCCGCCGGCCTGTTTCTTCTCGGCAATCGCGAAAAACCCCAGCCGCGGTTTACGAATGTGACCTTTCGTGAAGGAGCCTTGCAAGCCGCGCGTTTTTCTCATGACGGACAAACGATCGTTTACAGTGGCGAATGGGAAAACCAGCCTCCGCAGGTCGCCGTCGCGCGCGTGGGCAGTCCGGAATCGCGGTCACTCGGAATTCCATCGTCTACGATCGCATCCGTTTCAGCTTCCGACGAATTGGCCGTTTTTCTCGGTTGCGAGCAAGTGTTCCTGATTGACTGTAGAGGCACCTTGGCAACCATGAGTTTGGCCGGGGGAGCGCCACGAAGCCTGTCGGAGCATGTGGCCTATGCGGACTGGGATCCGGGCGGCAAGCAACTTGCCATATCTGTCTTCTCGGGTGAAGGAGCACGGCTGGAGTTCCCGCCTGGACATGTGCTGTGCCAGCAGAATTCGGGATGGTTTGGTCATCCGAGATTTTCACCTGACGGCTCCCTCATCGCCTTCGAAAACCACCCCGTAAATGGCAATGACGAGGGCGCGCTGGAATTGGTCGATCTCAGCGGCAAGCGAACCGTGCTTGTGCCCGACGATGTGAGTTTGGAAGGGATCGCCTGGAGCCCGAATGGGAAAGAAGTATGGTATGCGGGGACCAGTAATGGAGGCTGGGCTGACACAATTTTTGCCGTGAGTTTGTCCGGTAAGAAGCGCAACATTTTGACGATGCCTTACTTACGCCTGCACGATATCGCGAAGGATGGACGCGTCCTTTTGTCCCACGAGAGCTGGCGCAGGCAACTGAAAGGATTTTTCCCGGGAGATAAGATCGAGCACCCTTATTCCTGGCTCGACGACACTGAAGCGACAGGGATTTCAGACGACGGCCACTCGATTAGTTTTACCGAAGGGGGCGAAACCTACTATCTAGAGAATGATTATATGGCTTACTACCGGGCGACCAACGGATCTCCGGCCGTTCTACTGGGCGCTGGCACTGCGGCGATCTCACCTGATGGCAAGTGGCTTCTCTCAACCAGTTCCAAGAGTCACAAGTTGCAGCTCCAGCCGCTCGGCCCCGGGAAATCGCGGGAACTACCCACCCCCGGACTCCAGAACTTTGACCATCCGAACTGGTCCGGTGACGGTCGACGGATCGCCTATGAGGCCCAGACGGACCAAAACGATTGGAACGTATACGAACAGAAGATCGACGGCGGGCCACCGGGTCTCGTGAAGGCCGTCGCCCGCAATGTTTTCCCCCACCTTTCGCACGACGGCGAACTGTTGGCCTTGCATGAAGAGCAGGGAGGTATTTCGCTCTATCGTACAGGTAATCCCCAACCGATCGCAATGAAAGGAGTGCTTGAATCGGAGTACCCCGTTTGTTTTCTCACTGGCGGACGATCGCTGCTCGTAGGTATGACGTCGGGCAACGAGCTCGTGCTGACGCTGGTGGACCTGGCCAGCGGCCGACGAGAATCATGGAAAAGTGTTCCGATCGAGGTTCAAACAGGAGGTGAGCAGCTCGCTTTTACTGTGACGCCCGATCTTAAGTACTACACATATTCCTCCCCACGGTATACTTCGGACCTTTTTATTGTGGACAACCTTCATTGAGTTCAGGATCGCACCCAGGCGCTCTGCGGCGCACTCGTTGAGCGAAGCGTAGAATTCGCATGTTTTTCGTTAATCATGTGTCGGCTAAACTCTCTTGCGGGTATCTCGTCCCCTGATCGACAATGGTACGTCGATTTGCACCGTGTGATAGCGCGGAAGTACAGTCCTGCGTGCGGAAATTCGCGCTCCGGGCAAAGGTAGATTCGGAGCGTGCGTCGGACCGATGAAGGGCGTGGCCGCCAGCAAAACGTACCGACGACATGCGCATTTCTAATCGACACAGATCTGGTTCCATTCAGATGGACCGAAATTCGCCCAGGCCCACTGCCGTGAAGTACAATCGGTTGACAGCGAAAGGGTTCGGAGATAAGAACAGCGCTTACGTTCAGAGATGTTCGGATGGAGGACAGCAATGGTAATTGACGTTCACGGTCATTTGACGGCGCCTGATTCACTGTACGTTTATAAGGCGAACGTATTGTCGCATCGCGGATCGCACGGCCGCGGAAAAGTGGAGATCAGCGACGACGAGATGGTCGCGTTTCTGAACCAGCCCACTTTTGGCACGGGCATGTCGCATTTCGGGCTGCTGAAAGAAGTGGGCACGGATATCCAGCTGCTTTCTCCTCGCCCCTACCAGATGATGATGGCCGAAAAGCCCGCGAAAGTTTCGCAATGGTTCATCGAAGAGTGCAACAGCATGGTCGCGCAGCAGTGCCGGCTGTTCCCGAATGTGTTCCGGGGCGTTTGCGGTCTGCCGCAATCTCCCGGTGTGAGTCCGAAAAACTGCATCCCGGAACTCGAGCGCTGCGTGAAGGAATTCGGGTTTGTCGGATGCCTGATCAACCCCGATCCGAGCGAGGCCACGAACTACGACACCCCGGGAATGGGCGACGAGTATTGGTATCCGCTGTATGAAAAGCTCGTGGAGCTCGACGTGCCCGGCTACATTCACGGAGCTGGATGCCGTTCGGTCCGGCACAGTTACTCGACGCATTTCATCAACGAAGAGACCATCTCCGTGGTGTCGCTGGTAAACTCGCGCGTGTTTCAGGATTTTCCCAAGCTGAAGATCGTTTGCTCGCATGGCGGAGGCGCAGTGCCGTACCACGCGGGACGTTTTCTGGCGCCTTCGCTCCGCCGCGGGGCGCAAAGCAACTTCATGGACAATATGCGCAAGCTCTACTACGACACGGTGCTCTACACGCCGCTGGCGTGCGAGCTTTTGATCAAGACTGTGGGCGCGGACCGCTGCTTGTTTGGCACGGAGCGTCCCGGCGTCGGTACGGCGAAGGATCCGAAGACAGGGAAGTGGATGGACGACGTGCGAGTCTACATTGAAGCGTTTACCTGGCTGAGCGACACGGAAAAGAAAACGATTTTTGAGGACAACGCGAAGAAACTGTTTAGGCTCAACGTGGGCGCAAAAACCGCGGTATAGAAACGATTGTGAGCGACTTAGAGATCTGAGTTGGAAAAGGCGAACAAAGAGATGTCCACAGACTACCGAGCGGATCAGGTCGGCAGTTTCCTGCGGCCGAAAGAGCTTCTGGAAGCGCGCCGGAGCGATCCGCCAAACCCGGAGCGCCTGCACGAAATCGAGGACCGCTCCATCCTGCGCGTGCTAGCCAAGCAGAAGGAGCTGGGCCTGGAGATATTCACGGACGGCGAGTTTCGCAGATCAAATTTCATGGGCGATTTCACCGACGCGATCGAGGGTTTCGACTTCGGCGACGGCGTCGCGCGCAACTGGAAGACGGCGAGGCCGGCGGGTCCGTCGCTTGGCAAAGGGCGAGTGGCGGGCGTCGTTGTCGAAAAGCTGCGGGTCGTTCGCCCTCTCACCGGGCACGAGCTTCCGTTCTTGAAACAGCACAGTCCTGGCCCGATTAAAATGACGCTTCCGAGCGCGACGCAATTCCCGGCGATCTCCTACAAGCGCGGGAGGTCCGAGGGAGCCTATCCAAGCTACTCGGCGTTTCTGTGGGATATCGTCGAGATCATGAAGGCGGAAATGGCGCGGCTGGCTGCGGACGGTGTTAAATACATTCAAATTGACGCGCCGCGCTACAGCTACTTCATGGATCCGAAGTGGCGCGAATGGATTCGCACGGACATGAAAGTCGAGCCCGAGGCATGGTTCGATGAGTCGATTCGCGCCGACAACGCGTGCTTCGAAGCGGCGCGGCGGCCGGGTGTGACGCTCGCGATTCACCTCTGCCGGGGCAACAGCCAGAGCCACTGGTACGCCGAAGGCGGCTACGACGCGATCGCCGAGAAAATGTTCGGGACGCTGGCTGTGGACCGTTTCTTGCTCGAATACGACGACAACCGCTCGGGCACATTCGAGCCGCTCCGATTTATTCCGCGAAACAAAATTGCGGTGCTCGGACTGATCAGTTCGAAACGCCCGGAACTGGAAAACGCCGACGACATTGTTCAGCGAATCAAGGAGGCGGCGAAATACGTGCCGCTCGAAAATCTCACGCTCAGCCCGCAGTGCGGATTCGCCTCAACCATGGAAGGTAATTTGATAACCGAGGACCAGCAGTGGGCTAAGCTGCGGCTCGTGGCGGAAACAGCCCGCCGCGTGTGGAGTTGATCGGCGTTCGGCGCTTGAGAAGCAACGGAGGACAGGATCATGGCTAAGGTCGTACTCGGTATCGGTTCGTCGCACGGGCCGATGCTCTCAACGCCGCCCGACATGTGGCATTTGCGCGCGGGCGCGGACAAAAAGAATCCCAGGCACTTTTATCGCGGCGAAGCCTACGACTTCCCGAAGTTGCTCGCGGCGCGCCAGCCGGGCTACGCCGCCGCCATTACTCCGGAGGAAAGCAAGAAGCGCTATGATCAGTGCCAACGCGCCCTCGACAAACTTGCCGCGAAATTCGCGGAGGTCAAACCGGATGTCGTGGTGATCATCGGCAACGACCAACGTGAAATGTTCACAGCCGAAAACACGCCGGCGTTTCTGGTATACACGGGAAGCAAGATCGAAAATATTCCCGAGACGGAGGAAGCCAAAGCCAAGTTCCCGCCGGGAATCGCGATCGCTGAGATCGGGCATTGCCCCCCGGGCGGCGCCGTCTACAACGGCTCAGCCGGGCTCGGCGTTCATCTGGTGACCTCGCTGATGGATCAGGAATTCGATGTTTCCGAATCGTCCAAGCTGCCCCAAGTTGACGGCCACGACCACGGCATTCCACACGCGTTCGGTTTCCTTTATCGCCGCATCATGGTGGATCATCCGCCGCCCAGCGTTCCTGTTTTTCTGAACGCGGGGATTCCGAATAATTTGCCGAAGATACCGCGGTGCCTCAAGTTCGGGCGTGCTTTGATGAAAGCCATCGAGAGCTGGAAGGAAGACGCCAAAGTCGCCGTGTTCGCGTCGGGAGGGCTCACGCATTTTGTGATTGACGAAGATCTCGACCAGCGCGTGTTGAAGGCGATGCAAACGCCCGACGAGGCCGCGCTTGCTGCGATTCCGGAAAGCTATTTGCTCGGCAATACCTGCGAGATACGGAATTGGATGCCTCTGTCGGTGGGCATGAACGCGCTGGGGAAGAAGATGAGTCTGGTGGACTACGTCGCGTGTTACCGGACCGAGGCGGGTACGGGCAGCGCGATGGGATTCGTTTATTGGCAGTAGGGAGAAGAGATGAGCGCAGGCGTAGCGTCCGGCGATTTCGTTACCCGGCTGAAGAAGCTGGATTCCTGCGCGGTGTCCGATGCGCTCGACAAGCTGCATTTGAAGGGCGCAGTGACGGGGCTCGCCGCTCTGGCGTCTTCGCGGCGAATCGCAGGCCGCGTTCTCACTGTGAAACTGGGTGTAGGCGAGCCTCCCCCAGGAAAACCACGCCACGTGAGTAGCACGGCGATCGAAGCGGCGCAGCCTGGTGACATTATCGTGGTCGAGCAGCACAGCGGCGTGAACGCCGCGAGTTGGGGCGGCATCCTCACGCTCGGCGCGAAATTGCGCGGTGTTGCCGGCGTAATCGCCGATGGGCCGGTGAGGGACATTGACGAAGCGCGCCAGCACGATTTTCCGGTCTTTGGGAGCGGCGTGACAACATTCACCGCGCGAGGGCGCATCGTGGAACTTGCCACAGGAGAACAGATCACGGTCGGGACGATTCCGGTTCAGCCGGGCGACTATGCGATTGCCGATGGCAGCGGGGTCGTCTTCATCTCCGCGGAAAATATCGAGCGGGTCCTGGCAGCGGCGGAGGAAATCTTCGCGCGTGAAGCGGCCATGGCTCAAGCGCTGCGCGAAGGCAAACCCATCACCGAAGTGATGGGCGCGAACTACGAAAACATGCTGCGCAGTTAAAGCAGAAAAGTCTCATGCCAACCCAGGACGCATCCGTCGAACGCGCAGGCAAACTCGACACCTCCACAATCAGCGACGCGCTGGACAGGCTCGGCATCAGCGGCCAGTGCCTGAACATCAAGCCGCGCGATCCGCGCTTTCGCATGACCGGCCGCGCGTTCACGATGCTCTATCGGCCAGTCGGAAAGCCGGCGGGCACGGTTGGCGACTTCATTGATGACGTCGCGCCGGGTTCCGTTGTGGCGATTGATAACGCCGGGCGCGAGAATGCGACGGTGTGGGGCGACATTCTGACCGAAATCGCGCACCGACGAGGGATCGCCGGCACGGTGATAAACGGCGCCTGTCGCGACATCGCGCTTTGCGTGGAACTCGGCTACCCGGTCTTCAGCAAGAGTTTTTCCATGCGCACCGGAAAAGATCGCGTCCAGCTGGACGCGACTGAAGTTGCCGTCAATATCGGGGATGCGCGCGTTGCACCCGGGGACATCCTGCGGGGTGACGCCGATGGCGTCGTGGCGATCCCGCGACAGCACGAGGCAGAAGTACTTGCGGTCGCTGAAGGAATTGCGACGGCCGAGGAAGCGATTCGCAGGAGCGTCCGTGGGGGAAAGCGGCTGGACGAAGCGCGCAAAGAGTTCGGCTACCACCACCTGCAAACGAAGCGTTCCTGATTAGAAATCTCCGCCCGAAAAACCTACCCCTCTCTCTGACTCTTGAACGACCAGCTCATTCCCCAGGAATAAAAGGCCAGGATGATGAGCACGTCTACCGGCAAACCGAAGACGATGTAAAGCAGCGGCATGAACAGGACCGTTTTTCGCAGGACGATGGCCTGCAACAGAATCTGCAACGGCACGAAAAGTGTCAGGTGCCCCATGATCATGGCGGTGAGCAGCACCTTGCGGACGATGCCAAAATCGAAAATGTAGTAGGTCAAGCCAAGAAGAATCGGAACGAACGAAATGAGCGCAATCGCGTAGCCCGTGAGGCCTTCCATGTAGCTATCGGGCGAGTGCGAGAAGCGCGCGGGCAGAAACAGGAAGAACAGCAGCGCGGTAACGTGAAGGAACAAGACGGCGCGCAGAAGATACACGATCGGTATCAGCTTTTTCGAGAAAAGAAAGCTGGCGGCGAATAGCACGACGACGACGGCGGTCGAGGTCCACCACGTCTGCGCATCGGGCAGGATTCCCGGCATGCGCGGAAAGGGAATCGTGAAGCGGACGTATGGCGAGACTTGATGCCCGGTGAGCCCGAGTTCGGAATGCATGGCCAGCATCCGCATTCCGGTTTCGAGCACGACTTGCCAGAAGCGGCAGACGTAAGGCAGCGCCGCAATCCACAGAATTGTGAACAGAAGTACCAGCAGTGACGCCGTGACAAGGTCGAGAGGCTCGAGAACGAACCGCGAGAGGGCCCGGTGAATGGCGATCACGCCGCCGCGATATCCGCGGAAGCGGCTACGGTCAGCGAATCTCGGCGGCTGTTTTGCGGCTACCGGCAGAGCGCGGCGATCAAAACTCTTTGAAGAGTCCAAAGCTGCCACCACCTCGCTGGTAGAAGGGGCTGTGGTAATAATCGGCCACAAAATTGAACCCCCAGTTCTTGCCGGCCCATTGGCGCCACGTGATCGTGAGGTTCTGGCTCTCGAATCGCGTCAGAACCGTGCTCGGCCCCACGAGTTGATAGGCCTCTTCTCCGAATCCGGCATTTACGGTGACGTAATGATGCTTATTGGTTCCTTCGGTGACCGCGACGAATCCAGCGGGCGAAAAGACAACTCCGGGATTGCTGACGTTGAACCGGATGCCATCCTCGATGATCCAAGGCTTTTGGAAGTAGTAGGTGGTGCCGACGAATACGCTTTGATCGCGGTGAACGTCCTTGGATGCGTAGTAGCCGTAGCCGAGCGTGGTGATTAGTTGCTTGCGCGAAAGCAGCTTATGATTGACGAATGCATCGCCGCGGAAGCGCGGCCAGAAGAAGCCGCCGACGCTGGAACCGAGCGTAAGCGACGCGTACCAATCCGGAGTGAAGTTGTACGTGTCGCCAGCGGCCAGGTAAACGCCGCCGTCGCCGAACTCGTGCTGCCCATTGACTTCACCGTTCCAGATGTTTTTCCCCTCGGCGAAAACGCCGCGAGCGTAACCGCCGCTCCAATCACCGAAGTCGTTCGAAAGCTGACGATAGCTGCCACCTACCTCGACATAGTTGGTGAGGGTTTTGTCGGGCGCGGGCGCGGGCGCGGCGGGAACGTCCGTGCCGGCCTGCTGCGGCGATGAGGCGGTCGTCGAATCCTGTTGGGCGCTCGCCGTAAGCGCAGAGACAAGGGTTACGAGGAGCGCAATCGCGAACTTTCGGTAGCGGCCGTCGCGGGTCATTGGCCCAGTGTCCTCGCCTGCACGTCGAGCTCGGTTCCTTCCGCCGCGATCACGATCCAACCATCGCCTTCTTGCCTCACTTTGGCGGAGCCGCGCACGATTACCGGCTCGCTGAACTTGTCAGCGGGAAATCTCCACGTCTGATGGGCCAGAGTCTTGGGGGCGGCGGCGTTGAGCGAAGCCAGGCCGTCTCGCTCAGTCAATTTCCACCGAACCTTTTGGCGCGAATTCAAGAAATTGGCCATCTGAGTCATTGTGTACCAGCGGAAACGGCCCTGAGCACTCCGCTGAGCCGTGATTTCCATCCAGCGATTTACTTCCTGATGGAAGGGAAGAATTCCGGGAGGGTGAAAGTACGCGAGCCGCACCTGTTCGTGGGCAACGACAAAGTCAGTCAGCGCCTCAAGCCACTTCTGGATGACCAAAAAGGAAACATCCTCGGAGGTTAATTCCTCGAAAGACGCGGCTCGGTCCATTTGAACGATGGGGAACGCCCAAATATTTCTCCCTCCGCGCTTGCCGCCGCGATAGTCATGCGTCGGGGCCATCCCCGTGTCGCCGGTATAGTAATAGGCAACGAAACCATGGTCCTCGAGCCAGTGGGTGACCCAGACGGGTTGATCGCCGTTCGGGGCGGAATATTCCAGAACGGGGTTGCCGGTCACCTGTTCCAGGGCGGCTTTGTTCATCGCGAGATACTTCTCCATGTCCTTTGGTTTGTCGGTCTCGACGTGCGCCGCAAAGTAATTGTGAATCCATCCTCCGTGGCTGCCGATTTCATCGCCGCGCTGCGAGTGGGCGCGGACAAGCGCCTGGCTAACGGGATTGTGCAGAACGTCGAAGCCTTTGCCGTCGCCGATTGCGTAGGTATCGGGACCGGCGGTGACGTCAATCGAATACGGTCCCTGTTTCACGATGGACCAGGTCTCTAATTCCTTTAGCGACTGGATGGCCGCGTTCGAATCGACATGCCAGTCGAGCACCAGGCCTCCGACTCCGTCCGGCACCGCCAGTAAGTAGGGTAGCGACAACGTGTGCGTCCCAAAATATTTGAGGAACGCGTGCAGAGGCAGTCCGTCCGTGTTGCTCTTCAAATAGCCGAGAGGCAAGTTCACAAACAGAACGGCGCCTTTTTGATAGCGATGCACGCCTGCGACGACGCCTGCGAGCGAATGCAGCAAGATGTGCCCCGAATATTCTCCGGACGTGACGAAACTCGGGTAGGTCAGGCTGCCGTACTGATAGCGGCGCAGTTGAGTTTCGATCGGGGCAGACGCGCCAGACTTGCCAGGCGGCGGCTGAATAAACGGAAAATATTTTCCGGGCGGCACGCCGAGTTCGTCCATCAGGGGAATGCTGCCGCTGACGTCGCTCGCCTGGATGGTTGAGGAGCCGAGAGCACGATAGAGCGCGTAGTCGACGCCCGCGAGATCGGAAAGCCGGGAACGATCGCGGGAATAGAATCCCTCTAGCGTTTCCACTGCCGCGTCGTAGACGAGCATGAGGTGGCCGCCAGTGGCCACGTAGTCGTGGATCGAGCCGACAAAAAGGTCGCTGGCACGCTGGTGAACCGAATCGGGCAAAATTACGCCCGCGCACGGCGGCCTCGGAAAAATGGACCGGATGAAATTGGAATCGTGCATGGGGACGACGTGAAGGCCTTCTTCGTTTCCGGCGTCGGTCCATACAGTGACTCGCGGATCTGAAAAACTCGTGCCGTCGGGCAGCAGTAGAATAATGCGATCCGCACCTGGGCTGAATCTGTCGTAGGAATACCACGCGAAACCGAGGGCGAGGAAAAGCGCTGCAACAACGACGGAGACAAGAATGCGCCGGCGTATCGTCATGCCTTGGGCACCACTCGCCCTTCGTTTCGGGCCCAGAGTGACCCGAACACGACGACGCCTTCCTCAAGCTCGATGGTGGGGGCGGCGACGGTTGTCGGGTTGCGCGCGCTGCCACACTGAGTGCCGGACTCGATGACCATTCCGCGCTCGGCCAGTACAGGTCCACCAATTCGGCAATTCGAACCGACGTGCGCAGTCATGCCGCCGACGAGGCTGCCATTCACAGACACACCGGAATCAATGGTCATGTGTCCGTTACTCTTCACGCTGCCAAACACATGCGCGCCCGCGCCGATGTGAAGCTTTCCGCGGGTTACGACGCTGCCGAGGAAGACTTCACCGGCGCGAATTTCGAGATCGCCGTCGTACAACGTGCGGCCTGGGGGAACAGGTGTGGCATCTGCATCTGCCTCCATGGCCTGGGAAGGGGACTGAATGGCCGCAGTATCTGAAAATCCCGCGACGATCACGGGTGCACCTACGCGTTGAAAGACGCAGCCCGACTGCAACTGTACTTCCTGATCGGAGGAGATGCGGCCAAACAAGTCGCAGTCGTGTTCAGCTCGGAATCGGCCCGCGGCGTGCGCCCATCGGATCACTTTGCTGGCGCGCTGGAGATGAATGTCCTTCTCACCGAGAATCGCGCGGAAGGTGCTTCGTTCGCCGCCGGTCAAATCCCCCGCGGCGTATATTTCCTTGGCGAAGGTCAGACCCTCGGGGAGCACGAGATCGGCGCCTGCGGCGACGACGGACCGCCAGGTCGAGTCTTTTCGCGTGGCGGGAACGAAAAAAGATTCGTCCGCGCTGCCGAGCAGCACGAATTCATCGCCGTCAGGCAGCGTGCCAGTCGCCGTGGCGCCCGACCTAACGCACTCCTGCAACTGAGGCTGCAACCTGGTGGCGACCCTGCGAAAGCCGTGGGCGAAGTGACGAATGTCCCCGCCATACTGCTGGATGACGTCGAGCGGCTGAGCGTCGCGCTTGAGCCGCACTTCAGCGATGGCCGGCAGCAGGGGAACCATAAACAAAAATCCTGCCAACAGAACCAGGACGACGGTGGCCATTGCTGGGCTCACGGCGTAGTCCGGAAGCGTTCGGTTTTGTCCCAGTGGAATTTGGCCCCCGTTATAGGAGCTGTCACCTGGGAAACAAACGCGGTAGAGACCGAGAAAATGCTCACCGCGAATCCGAGAACGAGAAAGGGCAGCAGGCAGACGCGCTGACGGGTGTAGTCGAGGCGAACGGCCGCGGCGATTTCGAAAAACGCGGCAAAGTTTCCCACGGCGGCGTACGCGGTAAACGCAAACAACGCGATAATCCCGTGCAGCGGCACCACCCCTTCGTAGAAGACCCCCAGAGCCAGGAGCCAGCCGATCAACGTTACGGGCGCCATCGCGTACACGCCCAGGAGAAGAGTGCCGTCGATGCGCTCGCGCAGAGTTGCGCGGTGCTTCCCGAACAACAGGTGCAAGCCGTATGCAGCGAGGGCCTGGTTGTGACCTTTGGCCCAGCGCATGATTTGCTTGATGCGCACCGGCCAAGTCTCCGGAACTTCCTCGTAGCACTCCGAACGATTCTGATAAACCGTCTGCCAGCCGTTCAGGAGAAGGCGATAGGTGAGGTCGGTATCTTCCGTAAGGGACTTGTCGTTCCAGCCGCCAATCTCGCGCAGCGCGCTGAGGCGCACTCCCGCAACCGTGCCGCCGTGCTGGGGAACCAGGTGAAGATTCATCCGCGCCTGCTGGTCTACCTGATAGCCGCCCGATCGCTCAAGGTCGAGCAGCCGCGTCAGCAGATTCGTGCCGACGTTCAGCGGCACGACACGCCCCATGACGCCTCCGACCTCGGGATCGAAGAAGGGTGCGACAAGTTGCTTGATCAGGCCGCTGCCCGGGATGTAGTCGGCATCGAAGATCAGGATCACTTCGGTCTCGACCATTTCCATGGCGTCTTTCAGCGCCGCTGCTTTGCCTCCTTTTCCCCCCGTGCGGTGAAAGGGACGGATACGGCCGGGATGTTTTTCGACAAAACTGTCAATGATTTCGCGCGTGCGGTCGGTAGAGCGATCGTTCACGGGAACGACCATCATCCTGTCCGCCGGATAATTGACGTTCATCAAAGCGGCCAAAATGTTCGCGACGACTTTCTCTTCATTGTGCGCGGCCACGAGGATCGTGACCTGGGGCCAATTGGCCGTATCGGTGTCAATGTAGGGGTGGCGTTGAAATCCAAACAGCCGATTCAGCGTGAACCAGTAATGGCGCGCCGTGTAGAGAGAGATGACGAGGACGATGCCGAAGAGGCAGTAGATCATGATCGACAGCCGCGCGTTATGCGCGGACCTTCTCGGGGCGCGCCCCGCGGGCGACTTCCGCGACGTCGGATTTACGACGCCGGAGCGGAGGCCTCGGCGGCAGTTTGAATTCCTTTTCGGGCTCGAGCAGCGGCGTCTTGCCCTGATGCCAGCGCGTGATCGCCTCGATGATTCTCTCGGCGGCCCGACCGTCACCGTAGGGATTTCCTTCGGCCGACATATCCTGGTACGCCTCCTTGTCTGTGAGGAGCCGCTCGGCTTCGCGGAAAATACCTTCGCGCGTCATACCAATGATCTTCGCCAATCCGAACTGCGAGGCTTCGGGGCGCTCCGTGACCCTACGCAGCACCAGCACAGGCTTGCGGAATGTGGGGGCCTCTTCTTGAATGCCGCCCGAATCGGTGAGAACCAAGAAACAGCGTCGCAACAAACTGACGAACGTAATGTAGTCGAGCGGTTCGGTAAGGTGAATTCTGTCCGTGTCGCCCAGAAGCGAGTTGATCGTGCTGCGCACGTTGGGGTTCAGGTGCACTGGATAGATCACGCGAATGTCCGGATGCGCTTTTACAAGATCCTTCAGCGCCAAGCACATGTTCTGTTGGTCGGTTCCCAAGGATTCGCGACGGTGCGAAGTAACCAGAACCAGGCGCGAGTTATCTTCGGGGATCCCGGCAAGAGGAGTGTTTTCCCAGGAATGAGGCAACTCACTAAGTCCTCGCAACGCGTCCACGACTGTGTTTCCCGTGACTACAATTTTATCGGTAGGAACGCCTTCGGCCAGTAGCGCGTCGCGGGAATTGGCGGTGGGCGCGAAGTGAATTTCGGTGACGACTGAAACCAGCCGGCGATTGGCCTCCTCGGGAAATGGATTGTAGAGGTCGTGGCTGCGCAGGCCCGCTTCAATGTGACCCACTGGAATCTTGCAGTAGTAAGCCGCCAGCGCCGATGCAAAAGCAGTCGTCGTGTCTCCCTGGACCAGCACGATATTCGGGGCGAAGCGCTGGCAAGCGTTTTCGACCGTATCGAGAACGCGGCCGGTCAGCGAGCTCAGCGTTTGATTCGGTCGCATGACGTCCAGTTCGAAGTCCGGTTTAATTTTGAAGTATTGAAGGGCGTGGTCGAGCATGGTGCGGTGCTGGCCGGTGTGCACGACCGCCGTCTCGAATTCACCCGGCCGGCGGCGAAGTTCATTGATGACGAGGGCCAGCTTGATTGCTTCCGGCCGGGTGCCTAGCACCGCGACAATTCTGCAAGGCTTGCTCACTGGCATTCACTCCTGGGGAGGGATTTGCACGACGCCTGCTGGAAGTGCGCCGCGACCAACCATTTTCCCACGCCTGGTGCTGGGTAGACTGCTGGCGTAGCCAGAGAGTTATCCAAGATGCGCAATCGTGCACTAGAGAATCCGGCCGACTCGTTGCTTACAACTATAAGCAGCCACTCGCATCGCGTGTCCCGATCTGAAACATTTCATCACCTCAGTTCAATGTACTGCCAGTAACGAAGATCATTTTCGAAACGGTGTGAACTCATGCCCTCCTGCGGCCGATCAATTCTTTCAGAGACTTACGGGCATCGATTTCCAGGATTGATCGTGACGGGAGCGGCGATGAAGAAGACAAAGCCACACACGAACTCTGCGTGCCGGACGGGTAAGCGGCCTCCATGTCGAAAGGCGGGCTCTGGTCGCGAGGGAGAACAGGAGGCCTGCCTCAAGCGGTTTACCGAAGATGCGAGCGAGAAACGCCTGCGGGAGCGCCCGTTTCAGGTCACTCAAAAGATGGAAGCCGTCGGAAGGCTTTCCGGCGGAACTGCGCACGATTTTATCAACCTGTTTGGTGTGATGATCGGCTACAGGCAGGTGCTCAAGAAAAAACGAAACGTTGCTGACCCGCTGCGGGAACACGCCGAAACAATCGAGAAAGCCGCCCAGTGCGCCGCGTTGTTTACCCGCTAGCAAGTGCCGGCACCCGCCATGCTAGCTTGTCAACGCGGGTCACGATGTGGGCAAGGCCCGATGCGTACCGTCTGACGCGCGCAAAAGGGAGCCTTCGCATTCTGCCTTTCGTTCTATTCAGAAGTCGCGAATCTGGATTTTGCAGTAGGAAAGTGAAACACATACGTTCCACTTATTCCGCAGCTTAGCCTTGGCCGCCCAGCAGGTAGTCGTTGATGGCGTTCGCGGCGCTGCGTCCTTCCGCGATAGCCCACACCACGAGCGATTGACCGCGGCGCATGTCGCCCGCCGCAAAGATGCCCGGCACCGAACTCATGTAATTTCCCTTGGTGGCGATATTGCCGCGCCCGTCGCAATCCACGCCGAGATCTTCCACCATCCCGCGCCGCACCGGTCCCGTGAATCCAAGCGCCAGCAAAACGAGGTCGGCATCAATTGTGAACTCGCTGCCAGGGAGAGATTCGAACTTGGGCGGCGGACCCACGCGAACGGCGTGCAATTGTTTCACATTGCCGTTCTCGTCGCCCGTGAACTTCGTTGTGCCAGCAGCCCAATCCCGCACGCCACCCTCTTCATGCGCGCTTTCGGTGCGCAACTGAAGCGGCCAAAGCGGCCACGGCGTGGTGGAGGATCGCTCCGCCGGAGGCATGGGCATGATTTCGAATTGGAGCACGGATTTCGCGTTCTGCCGATGGCAGGTACCCAGGCAATCCGCTCCGGTGTCGCCCCCGCCAATGATCACCACGCGCTTTCCGGTCGCAAGAATCTGATCGGGAACGGTATCGCCGGCGACTCGCTTATTCTGCTGGGGCAGGAAATCCATCGCGAAATGAATTCCCTTGAGTTCGCGACCGGGCACCTTCAGGTCGCGCGGATTCTCCGCACCGCCGGAAAGCAGAATGGCGTCGAATTCCTTGCGAAGATCCGCCGCGGGCACGTTGCCGCCTACGTGAGCATTCGTCTTAAAAACAACTCCTTCGGCCGCCATCTGCTCGAGGCGCCGGTCGAGCACATTCTTTTCCATCTTGAAATCGGGAATGCCGTAGCGCAGAAGCCCGCCAATGCGGTCCGCTTTCTCGAATAGCATCACCAGGTGACCGGCTCGATTCAACTGCTGGGCTGCAGCCATGCCGGCCGGCCCCGACCCTACGACGGCCACGCGCTTGCCGGTGCGCGTCGCGGGCGGTTCGGGCTTGATCCAACCTTCTTTCCACGCGCGGTCCACGATCGTCTTTTCGATCACCTTGATGCTGACCGGCGGTTCGTTGATGCCGAGCACGCAGGCCGCTTCGCACGGCGCCGGACAGATGCGCCCCGTAAACTCAGGGAAGTTGTTCGTGGAATGCAGGACTCGAATCGCTTCCTGCCATTCATCGCGATACACCAGATCGTTCCAGTCCGGAATGATGTTGTTCACCGGACAGCCCGTGTGGCAGAAGGGAATGCCGCAATCCATGCAGCGAGCCGCCTGCGTGCGCACCTTGTCGTCGGCGAAGGGAAGGTAGACTTCGAAATAATCCTTCACGCGCTCTGGAACGGGGCGCCGCGTGGGCGTCTCTCTCGCATATTCCTTGAAGCCAGTGACCTTACCCACGAATCACCTGCCCGCTGGAATGTTTGCCGGCCTGCGCTGCAAGCACACCGGAGGCAACGCGCGGTATTCCGAGCACGCGCTTGTACTCGTGCGGAAATACCTTGACGAACTTGGGCAGCGTGGACTCCCAATTCTCCATGATCCACTTCGCCTGTGTGCTGCCGGTCAGTTCGCTGTGGCGCGCGATGAGCGAATAAAGCTGATCGATATCTTCTTGATTCGAGACCGGCTCGAGGTCCACCTCCGCGCGATTGCAGCGAACGGATGGAAAATCGCCGAACGGATCGAGTACGTAGGCGATGCCGCCGGTCATTCCCGCCGCGAAGTTGCGCCCGGTGCGGCCGAGCACAACGACCAGACCGTTGGTCATGTATTCGCAGCCGTGATCGCCGACACCTTCCACGACCGCCGTGGCGCCGGAATTGCGCACCGCGAATCGCTCGCCGGCCATCCCGGCGAAATAGGCTTCGCCGCTGGTTGCGCCATAGAGGCAAACGTTGCCGATCAGGATATTTTCCTCGGGCACAAATTCCGACTGGCGCGGATGGTAGATGACCAACCTCCCGCCGGAAAGACCCTTGCCGACGTAATCGTTCGCGTCGCCTTCGAGCGTCAGAGTGACGCCCTTGGCGAGGAACGCGCCGAAACTCTGCCCGGCGCAGCCGGTGAATTGAACCTGAACAGTGTCGTCCGGCAGCCCCGCGGAGCCGTACTTGCGAGCAATTTCGCCGCTCAACATCGTGCCAACCGTTCGGTGAATGTTGCGAATCGGCATGCTGAGAGAGACCGGCGTGCGATTCTCGAGGGCATCGTGTGTCATTTCGATGAGTTTGTAGTCGAGCGCTTGTTCCAGTCCGTGATCCTGCGCCACGGTGCAGCGCCGCCCCACGTGGCCCGGCATCGGCGGATTGTAGAGGATCGAGGAAAGATCGATTCCCTTGGCCTTCCAGTGGCTGATGTCCGTGCGCTGGACCAGACAGTCCACGCGGCCGATCATCTCGTTCACGGTGCGGAATCCAAGCCCCGCCATCACCCGGCGGAGATCTTCAGCCAGGTAGAAAAAGAAATTGATCACGTTCTCCGGCTGTCCCTGGAATTTCTTTCGCAGCTCGGGATCCTGCGTCGCAATGCCGACCGGACAAGTGTTCAGATGGCATTTGCGCATCATGATGCAGCCCATCGAAATCAACGGCGTGGTGGAAAACCCGAACTCTTCGGCACCGAGCAATGCCGCAACGGCGACGTCGCGGCCGGTCTGCAGCTTGCCGTCAACCTGCACGCGCACGCGGCTGCGCAGATCGTTGAGCACCAGAACCTGCTGCGTTTCAGATAATCCAAGCTCCCATGGAACGCCCGCATGGCGAATCGAGCTGATGGGGGACGCACCTGTGCCGCCGTCGTAGCCGCTGATGAGGATCACGTCGGCATGAGCTTTCGCAACACCGGCCGCCACTGTTCCCACACCGGTCTCGGCGACCAGCTTCACTGATATTCGCGCGCGCGGATTGGCGTTCTTGAGGTCGTGGATGAGCTGAGCAAGATCCTCGATCGAATAGATATCGTGGTGGGGAGGCGGCGAGATCAAGCCCACGCCCGGAATCGAGTGGCGCACTCGCGCGATCACGTCATCCACTTTGTGGCCCGGCAACTGGCCGCCTTCGCCAGGTTTCGCGCCTTGCGAAATCTTGATCTGCAAATCGTCCGCGTTGACGAGGTAATTTGTGGTTACGCCGAACCGGGCGGAAGCGACTTGCTTGATCGCGCTTCGCCGGAGATCTCCATTCGAATCGGGCAGGAATCGCTTTTCATCCTCGCCGCCTTCGCCGGTGTTGGACCTGCCGCCAATGCGATTCATGGCGATCGCCAGGGTTTCGTGCGCTTCCTTGCTGATCGAGCCGAAGGACATCGCGCCGGTGGCGAAGCGCTTCACGATTTCGACGGCTGGTTCGACGTCGTCCAGCGGTACCGGCGAGCCATTCGGCTTGAAATCGAACATGCCCCTCAGCATCAGCAGGTCGCGATTCTGCTGGTTCACAATTTTCGCGAATTCCTCAAAACTTTCGAAACTCGATTGCCTCACGGCATGCTGCAACTTGCTTATGGTCACCGGATTCAGCAGATGGCGCTCGCCGCGCACGCGGTATTGATACTCGCCGCCAACCCGAAGCTCCGTATTCGATTCGCTCGGCTGCTGCATGGCGAATTCGTGCTTCATCAGAGCTTCGCGAGCAAGGATTTCGATATTCACGCCCTCGATGCGCGAGGCCGTGCCCGTGAAATAGCGCTCGATCACCGAGCGGCTCAAGCCGACGGCCTCGAAGATCTGCGCACCCTGATAGCTTTGCAGAGTGGAGATACCCATCTTCGAAAACGTTTTCAGCAGGCCTTTGTCGGTGGCCTTCATGTAGCTTTTGAAGATCTTGTCCCACGAGTTTTCGTCGGGGAAATGGCCGTCGATGTAGAGATCCTCGAGCGTTTCGATGGCCAGATATGGATTCACGGCGCTTGCGCCATACCCCAGAAGCAGCGCGAAGTGCATTACCTCGCGGGGCTCGCCGGATTCGACGATCAAGGCGACCTGGTTGCGCGTCTTTTCGCGGATCAAATGATTGTGAACAGCGGAAAGCGCCAGCAAGCTCGGAATCGGCGCATTCGTAGCGTCCACGCCGCGATCGGAGAGGATCAAAATCGTGTAGCCGGATTTGACGGCGGCGGACGCCCGCACGCAAAGTTCTTCGACGGCCTTTTCGAGCTGCTGCTCGCCGCCCTTCACGGGAAAAAGCGCGGACAAGGTGGTGGCGAGGAAATCGCCCCAACTTACGCCGCGCAACTTCTCCAGTCGCCAGTTCGAGATGATTGGGTGACGAAGCTTCAGCGTGTGGCACTGCTTCGGCGTTTCATCCAGCAGATTTCCTTCGCGCCCGATGTAGCTATTCAGCGACATCACCAGATCTTCGCGGATTGGGTCGATCGCGGGGTTCGTCACTTGTGCGAACGTCTGCTTGAAATAGTTGAACAGCAACTGCGGTTTGTCCGACAGACAGGCCAGCGGCGTGTCAATGCCCATCGAGCCGACCGGTTCTTCGCCCTTTATCGCGGAAGGCTGCAGGATCGTTCGCAAGTCTTCGTCGGTATAACCGAAGGCGCGCTGGCGCATCAGGATTGTCTTGTGGTCCGTCGGCTGGACGTTCGTTGGACTCGGGAGATCATCCAGCGTGATCTGATTTTCCTTCAGCCATTGCGCGTAAGGCTGGCGCGCCGCCAAATGTTTTTTCACTTCATCATCTGAAATCAGGCGTTTTTGTTCCGTATCCACCAGCAGCATGCGGCCGGGGGCGAGCCGACCCTTCATGCGCACGTCCTCCGGCTTCACCGGGAGCACGCCGGCTTCCGACGCCATGATAACAAGCCCATCCGAGGTGACAACATATCGGCCGGGGCGCAAGCCATTGCGATCGAGTTTTGCGCCGATCACGCGTCCGTCTGTAAAAGCGACGGCAGCCGGGCCGTCCCACGGCTCCATCAACGACGCGTGGTATTCGTAAAATGCTTTCACGTCCTGCGGCATCTCGGGATCGTTGTCCCACGCCTCGGGAATCAGCATGGACATCACGTGGGGAAGAGTGCGGCCGCCAAGTGCCATCAACTCGACGGCGTTGTCGAGAGCTGCGGAGTCGCTGCCTCCCGGGGTGACAATGGGCAGCAATTTCTCCATGTCCTTGCCAAACGAAGGCGAAGCGAGGACGGATTGCCGCGCGTACATCCAGTTCGCATTGCCGCGCAGCGTGTTGATTTCTCCGTTGTGGCAGATGTACCGGTACGGGTGCGCTAGTTGCCAGCTCGGAAATGTGTTGGTCGAGAAGCGCTGATGGACGAGGCACAGCGCGCTCATCACCTCGGAATCGGAAAGCTCTTTGTAAAAATTGGCGATCTGCGGAGCCAGCAACAATCCCTTGTAGACAATGGTCCGCGACGACAGAGAGGGAATGTAGAAGAAATCCTTCTCTTTGAGGGGGGACTTGCCCACCGCGGCTTCCGCGGCTTTGCGCAGTACGTAGAGTTTGCGTTCGAGCGCGTCCTGATCCATGCCCGGAGCGCGCCGTATAAAAACCTGCTCGATGTAAGGCTGCGTGTTGCGCGCCACCCGTCCGATCGTGTCGCCGTTGATCGGTGTGTCGCGCCAGCCGAGCACGGTCAATCCTTCCTCGCGTGCGGTTTTTTCCAGTATGCCTTCGCAGAGGATTCGGTCCTGCCGATCCACGGGAAGAAATACCATTCCCACGCCATATTCTCCGGGCGCGGGAAGCGTGAATCCCAGGCTCGCGCACTCGCGTTCGAAAAACTTGTGCGGGATCTGAATCAGGATGCCCGCGCCATCGCCCGTCTCCGGATCGCAGCCGCACGCGCCGCGATGCGTCAGATTAATGAGTATCTGAATGCCTTTCAGCACGATATCGTGGGATTTCTGGCCTTCGATATTGGCGACGAACCCGAGACCACAGGCGTCGTGCTCGTTCTCCGGGCGGTACATGCCCTGAGCCTTGGGTAAGCCCGAAAATGGGTAGATGGAGTTCTCTTTGCGTTGCATCTTCATCCTGCGGATTTTCCTGAGCGAGAATACATCTTAGCATTTCTGTCCAGAGCGTTCCCGGTCGAGACGGCGATCCGAGATCCCAAAGTTTTTTCGATGCAACCTATCAGGAATTCAAATGCCTGGGATTTCAGGTGTCGCGCGGGCCGACTCGATGCGGGGAGGGAAATTTATTCCGGGTGCAGGTGCGGCTGCGGAACGCCGCTGATGATGCCGGAGACCGCCGTGCACCCGGCGCCGAACATCAGAGCGAGGCTGGCCCCATGGAGCGAGACACCGCCGTGCGCGGTTAGCTCAAAGATCACTGCCACCACCGAGACGCCGATCGATTGACCCAGCAAGCGCGACATTGTGCTGATCCCTCCCGCGCCGCCGCTTCTCTCCTTCGGTGCGCTTGCGACCATGGCGCGGTTGTTCGGAGCGCCGAAGAAACCAAAACCCGCGCCGCCAAGCGCGGCGCGCCATACGATCTGAAAAACGGTGGGATGCGGCCCTACCAGGGCGAGCAAGATCAGCCCGGACGTCATTCCGGTCATGCCGATCGTACCGAGGATGCGGATTGGAATCCGATCGGCCATCTGCCCGGAGATGTGCGACATGATTCCCGCAGCGATCGGCCACGGACTCAGCAGCAAGCCGGCCATCACCTGCGAGTAGCCCATCACATCAATGAAGTAAAAGGGCAGAACGACGACGCCGAGGCCCTGCGCCATGAATGCACACAGCGACGCCGAGGAGGAAAGCGCGAAAATAGGCCGCTTGAATAAATCAATGGCCAGCATTGGTATCGTCAGGTGGCTTTGCCGACGCACCAGGGCGATGCCGGCAATCAGTGCGCCGACCATCTCACCGACGACAGCCGCGCGGCCCTTGCCGTTTCCGATGCCGTCAATTCCGGTGATCAGCAGCGTTACGGTGATCGCGTTCAACACGGCGCTCCATAGATCCCAGCGGTGGCGCGAACCCTTCGCTGGGGCCAGGCACCGCTCCGAAAGACTGAGCGCCAGCAGGCCGAACGGAATGTTGATGGCGAAAAGCCAGTGCCACGTGGTGACTGCGAGAATCGCTGAGGCAACGCTCGGGCCGGCGGCCGCAGACGTAAAAACGACGAAGCCGCCGAGACCAATCCCTTTGCCCAGCAGCGCGCGAGGATAGGTGTACCGCATGACCGCCGCGGAGACGCTCCAGATACACGCGGCGCCGACGCCTTGGATCACGCGCGCAAGAACCAGGGTATTCAGCGAATGGGGAAGAGAGCAGCCCGCCGACGCGAGCGTGAAAATCACCAGACCGCCCTGATAGACGCGCTTGTACCCGATGATATCCACGAGCGAAGAAAGCGGCACCACGCAGATTCCCACGGTCAGTAGGAATGCGTTGACCACCCAAATCGAGGCCGCCGGGCTGGCATGGAGTTGAGTCGCGATGCTGGGAAGAGCCGTATTGGCGATATTGCCGTCGAGCACGGACATCGCCAGCCCCACCAGGTAACTGAGCATGGCCCATCGGCGCTGAGCGCTCGGTAAGCCGTCGGTGAAATCCATTTCACCCGAAACTGGAATCGTAATTTCGGACATTTCTACAGCGCCGCTCCCGGGAATGTTCGAAAATTTGCGATTGCGCGAGCGCTCAAGTCCGTCGCTCGCGAATCAAGCGAATGGCGTCGGGCAGCGCCGCGCCTCCGGTTCTGCTGGAATCGGAATCGCCATTCGCGGCTGGAGGCTCTTCGATCGGAGTATCGCCTTCGCCCGGCGCGAGGAAAAGATTCGTTTCGATGCCGTGCTGCGTGGTGTAGAGATCGTAGTAGCGACCTCTGGCGGAATAGAGCGACGCATGGGTGCCGCGCTCGATGATTTTCCCGGCCTCGACGACCAAGATCTGATCGGCACGCCGGATTGTGGACAGGCGATGGGCGATCACGAATGTCGTGCGTCCATGCATCAGGAAGCGGAGTCCTTCCTGAATCAGCGCCTCCGATTCGGAATCGAGGCTGGACGTGGCTTCGTCCAGGATCAAGATGCGCGGGTCCGCCAGGATCGCGCGGGCGATTGAGACGCGCTGCTTCTGGCCTCCGGAAAGCCTCACGCCGCGCTCGCCCACGACCGTGTCGTATTTTTTCTCGAAGCCCTCGGCGAATTCATCCACACGAGCGATGCGGCACGCCGCGAGGATTTCTTCCTGGCTGGCGTCCGGGCGAGCAAAAGCCACGTTTTCGCGAATCGTGCCGTCAAACAGAAACGTCTCCTGCAACACAACTCCAAGCTGCGTCCGATAGGAGTCGAGGCGCACGTGCGCCAGATCCACTCCGTCCACGAGTACCCGGCCGGTTGTCGGCACATAGAATGCCGCGATCAAGCCGATGATCGTGGATTTTCCAGAGCCCGATGGCCCGACCAGGGCGGTCGAAGTGCCTGGAGCGGATTCAAAGCTGACGCCGCGCAGTACCGGTTTCCCGGGATCGTATGCGAAGTCCAAATTGTCGAAGACGACGCGGCCTTCGACGCGATCGAGTCGCTCGGTGCGCTGCGGGTCTTGGTCTTCGACTTTCTCGCTCAGCACTTCTCGCGTGCGCTCGAGCCCAGCGAGCGCCTCCGTTATTTGCGGTCCAACCGATGCAATTTGCGCCACCGGCGCGATCAGAAACACGAGAAATCCCATGTACGAAATCAGGAGACCAACCGACATCGTGCCGGCAAGAATATTTCGCGCACCCAGATACATCATGGACGCGGTGACGATCCCCATGAGCGCCGTGGCGGAAAAACTCATCAGCGATGTGGCCGTCAGGGTTTGCAGCACATTGTCGAGCAGCTTTTGCACGCCGCCCTGAAACACTTTTTCTTCGCGCTCTTCGGCATGGTAGCCCTTCACGACGCGCACGCCGCCGAGAGATTCCGTCAGCCGCCCGGTCACCTCCGCATTGATTTTCGGGCGGGCGCGATACATGGGGCGAATCGTGCTGAATGCTTTGCTCAATCCGACGCCAAAAATCACAACCGCCACAAACGCAGCCGCCGTCATCGAGACGCTTACGCTCAATAGATAGACCAAAGCAAGTACGGCCGTCACGATACCGCCGGCGAAATCCACCAGGCCGGTGCCAATCAGATTGCGAACGCCTTCCACGTCGCTCATGATCCGCGATACGAGTACGCCGGTTTTGTTCGCGTCATAGAATGACACTGGCAGCCGGCCGATATGCGCCTGCACGGCGATGCGCAGCTCAGTGATCATCCGCTGCGATGATTTCGAAAGCAGTTGCGTGAGCAGGTAGGAGGTAATGCCCTGCAAGATCGTCGCGCCGACAACGGCCAGCACGATGCGCGGCAAGAGGTTCGCCTGGTGCTTGCCGATCACCCGGTCGAACAAAGCCCTGAGCGTATAGGGAGCGACCAGCCCGGAAACGCGGTTCACAAGCATCAAGGCGAATCCACCGGTGAGTATCCACCGGCGGGGCTTGATCAACTCCCAAGCGTGTGGCAACAACTTCCAGAATGGCTGCTTGGAAGGACTATTTGGACCAGCCGTTGTGGATCGGGGCGACCTCTCGGCTCCTCTGGTCGCCTTGCCCGAAGGGGATGATGGGAATGGTGGCATCCTGAATAAGTTCGCCTGGCTAATTTACTTTGAGCTAGTTTGGATTATAGCGAAACGGCCGTTCGAGCGCGATGTTTGCGAAAGCGATGTTGTGAGGTCGCGATGGTTCGCAATTGTAGCGAAAGCCTTCTGTGTCGTTCAGCCTCGGCTGTTGAATGGACTAGAGCGTCGTGCTCATGTCACTCGACGTGCCGCCCGCCGCGGGAACGTAGCATTTCCGCGTGTAGTCCATGACCATGCGATCGGCATTGAACCTCCAGCCGAGCGTTCGGATAGTTCGCTTCATGCGCTTGATCCAGCCGCGCGGCAATCCGTCGCGGTCTCGGTGATAGTAGAGCGGAATCACTTCCTCGGTCAGCGTGCGGTACAAATCCTCACCGTCGCGCGCGTCGTGAACGTCCATGTGGGAATGAGTCTTGCCCGTGCCGATCGCGAAACCGTTCAGGCCGTCAAACGCTTCCGCCCACCACCCGTCGAGCACCGAAAGGTTCAACCCGCCGTTCAGCACGACCTTCTGGCCGCTCGTGCCGGAAGCCTCCTGCGGCCGCCGCGGATTATTCAGCCACACGTCAACGCCCTGGACGAAATGGCGCCCGACGTTGATGTCGTAGTCTTCGACAAAGACGAACTTGTCAGCAAACTGCGGATGGCGCATCATTTGCGCGATCTCTTGCAGCATTCGCTTGCCGGGATCGTCCCGCGGGTGCGATTTGCCCGCGAAAACGAATTGCACAGGCCGCTTCGGATTGTTCACCAGCGAGGCCAACCTCTCGATATCCCTCAGGATCAGGTCCGCCCGCTTGTAGGTGGCGAAGCGGCGCGCAAATCCGATGGTCAGGGCATCGGGACTGAAGACCGTGGCGAGTCGCTGCAGAATTTCCGGCGCTTCATTGCGTCGCTCGGCTTGCTTAACCGCGCGACGGCGCACGAATTCCAGCAGGAGCGATTTCAGGCTGAGATGCGTTTCCCAGAGTTCGCCATCATCCACATTCTCGATGCCTTCCCAGATGCGCGCCTCGCTGCTGTGCTCGTGCCATCCGGTTCCCAGATGCCGGTCGTAGAGACGAAACATCTGCGGCGCGAGCCATGTGGGGACGTGAACGCCATTTGTGATGTGTCCAATGGGCACGGCGTCTTCCGTTTTGCCGGGATAAAGCCCGGTCCACATCGACCGGGAAACCTCGCCGTGCAAAGCGGAAACAGCATTGGCGCGTCGCGCGAGCTTCAATCCCAGGACGGTCAAGCAGAACTCTTCGTCGTTGTTGCCGGGGTTCACGCGGCCGAGCGCCATCAGCCGATCGTGGGACAGTCCCAGAAATTCTCCAAGAGGTCCAAGATGTTCCTCAACGAGGTCCGGCCCGAACCGGTCGTGGCCTGCGGGTACCGGCGTGTGCGTGGTGAATACGACTTCACGGGAAACCCGGTGAACAGCTTGATCGAAACCCAGACCTTCCTCCTGCATTCGATTGCGAATGGCTTCGAGGACCGCGAATCCGCTGTGCCCTTCGTTGAGATGAAGCACGCCCGGAGTAATACCCATCGCTTTCAGAGCGCGGAAGCCGCCCACCCCCAACAGCAGCTCCTGGCGGATTCGAACACGTGCGTCTCCACCATAAAGACGCGAGGTAAGCTCCACATCCTGGGGCGCATTCCCCTCGACGTTTGAATCGAGAAGAAGCAGATCGCACCGGCCGACTTTCATCCGCCAGACTTTCGCCCGGATCAATCCGCCGCGCGTCTCGATTTGCACAGTGACGGCCTCGCCATGGACGCCGATCGCTGGTTCCATCGGCATATGGGTCACATTCGTCTGTAAGTATTCTTCCTGCTGCCAGCCATCCGCGTCGAGCGATTGCCGGAAGTAGCCCTGGCCGTAAAACAAACCGACGCCCACCAGCGGGATGCCCAGGTCGGACGCGCTTTTGATGTGATCACCCGCGAGGACGCCGAGTCCGCCTGAGTATTCGGGAATCGATTCGTGCAACCCGAATTCGGCCGAGAAATACGCAACGGGTCGGGGCCGCAATACGCCGGCGTGCCGAGTTCCCCAGGTGCGATCGGCTTCGAGATACTCGAGCTGCCGCCGGTACGCGTAGTTGATCCGGCTGTGGAGCACCAACTCTCCGGCTCGGCGTTCAATCTCCGCCGACGGAAGCTCACTCAGCATCGAAACGGGATTGTGGTTCAGCTCGCTCCAGCGCGCTGGATCAAGGTCGCGGAACAGACTGGTCGAATCGTGGTCCCAGGACCACCAGACATTACGGGCCAGCGACCAGAGCCGTTCCTGCGCGGGAGCGATGAAGCGATCCAGCGTGCGAGCCTCGCTGACCACAGGTGCCACCTCGGCGGCGGCTTTCGCCAGCATTTGAATCTCGTCCTCGCGAAAGGCGCGCGCCTCCACGGTTTGGACAACCAGAACACCCTGCAGAGCCCCTCGATCGATCAGCGGAACGCCGACAAACGACTGGTACGCATCTTCGCCAGCCTCATGAAAATACTTGAACCGCGGATGATCCTTCGCCTGCTCAACGGCAACCGGCCGCACTTGCTCGGCAACCAGGCCTGCCAAACCCTCGTGGATTCCCATGCGGAGAGTGCCGATACATTGGCGGCGAAGACCTACCGTGGCCGCCAGCACCAGATTCGCTCGATCGGGCTCGAGCAGATAAACCGAGCAAACGTCGGTTTCAAACCGCTTGGCAATCAGCGCCACGACGTTCATCAGCGTTTCGGCCGGTTTCCCACCTTGTTTGGCGAGATCCCCAATCTCTTCAAGGGTCAGAACGAAATTAACGTCCCGTGTTTCCGTGCCTTGGCTCACGCTCTGGGTTCCCCTGTCATTCGGTTTCCGTCGGACGCCGGATTGTGCCATTGCGTCTGCCTCTATTTATCTCATGTCTTCACGATTGCGCACGATCGCGCCGGAACGCCCGTCGCGGAGATGCAAACCCCCGTGGACGGCAGCGCGGCGACACGCCCGAGCGCGGCGAAATCCCACACAAACACACGAACTCACGACCACAGGCGAAACTCTAGTCGCTCGGCACGTGTCAAGTCCAATCCAAATTGCTGATTGCGAGGAATATCGTTCCCCTTGGGTGTTGCTTCGAGATGAGTAACGGTCCGGTGGATGGAGACCAAGATTTGGGCGCAAGCACGGGGCCGCCCAACCCGTTCGCCTCAATCTGACCTACTTTCAGAGGTCGTATTAAGGGGACATTTCTATCGAGCTTTGACAACCGTCCGCCTCATCGCTTGACACCGCGGGAAGGTGGGTCTACTCTCCCGTCCGCACGCGGGTCCCCACCCCAAATTTCTGGAGGAAAGATGAAATTCAAGCACGTTTTTGCGTTTGTTGTCGCCGCGCTGGCGACGCTTTCAGCCTCGGCGCAGACCGTCCCCGGGAACATCGCTGCCATGGAATCCCAGACCCCTAAGCCCGGCATGAGCCAACAGTACGAGCAAGGACGCAAACAAAAGGCGGATTGGCACAAACAGCAAAAGGATCCCCAACCACTGTACGTTTTCGAAACCATCAGCGGCGATAACACCGGAACATACCTCGTCGGTCGTCTGGATCAACACTGGGCGGATTTCGACAAGCCGGCGATTCCTGATGCTTCTGACACTGACGAATTCAACAAGGTCGTCGGTGCATACGTACAGTCGGTATCGGACCGTTACTACGAATACATGCCGAAGGTCAGCAACCCCGATCCTGCTTCCACGGGACCGGCGAAATTCACGGAGCTAATTACCTTCCGCCTGCATCGCGACAAGATCGCAGCCTTTCGAGGCGCTTTGTCCCGACTGAGCGAAGCGATTCAAAAAACCAAATGGCCTGTTCATTTTGAATTCTACCAACTCGTGAACGGCGGATTCGACGGCACATTCATCCTTGCCGAGCCGCACGCGAACTGGGCGGACTTCGAAGACAAACCGGACGTGAAGCCATTTCGCGAGATGCTCAAGGATGCGTTCGGTCAAAGCGAGGCCGATTCGGTGTACGAAAGGCTCGAGGGCGCCATCCAAAGCGAGTCCAGCGAGATTCTCCAATTTCGCGCGGATCTCAGCTACATTCCAGCCAAGTAACACCACACACGGCGCTATTTTGCGGCCGAGACCCGCGAGTCTCCCTTCGCGAGCCTCGCGGGTTTTTCTTCTTCCGACGGATCCATGCATCCGCGAGGAATGTCGTGTAATCTATTGGCCATGGGCGAAAAAATTCGCAAGGATGACGCGGAATGGCGCGCGAGGCTGACAGACGACCAATACCAAGTGACGCGTAAGAAGGGAACTGAGCCGCCATTCACCGGACGGTACGAGAGTACGGAGACCGAAGGAACCTACATGTGCGTCTGTTGCGGGCAGCCGTTGTTTGCTTCCGACGCGAAGTACCATTCCGGCTCCGGCTGGCCAAGTTACTGGCAACCGATCAAGGCCGAAAATGTCGAGATGAAGACCGACACAGCTTATGGCATGCGGCGCACGGAGGTTATGTGCAGCCAGTGCGACGCTCATCTGGGACACGTTTTTGAGGATGGTCCTCAGCCGACCGGCTTGCGCTTTTGCATCAACTCGGCCGCCTTGCGCCTGGAAGAGAAAGACTCCAACAAGAAGAGTTAATGCAGCTCGCTCGGTGTGTGGCGAACTGTCATGGCTGCCATCCCTCGGTCGATGTTCGCTAGTGGTCGAGGAGAATCAGCTCCGGGTGTGTGTCCGTTGTGTCCTCCGAAACGATGCGAACACTTCCTGGCGACACGACGTAGAAGACCGAGTTCGTTGGGAAACCGCTGGGAACTGTTCCGGTCCCCGTGATCGTGCCTCGTCCGTTCGGAGCGGGGTTCGAGAAAGTTGCGCTCAGGGGTTGCGCTAGGTTTGGTGCCGTGGCTCCGGTCGAATCAATTTCGTCCACCTCTCCTGAGAGAGTTCCGGCGCCGTCGGCAGTCGTTTGACCAATCACATTTTTCACGTTGGCTTCGGCGATGAAGGGCGCGGACAAGGTGTAGCCGTCCACAAACGATAACAGTGAAAATGAGGACCCGCTCGGCTGTTGTTCAAGCAGTCCGGTGGTGACCGCAGCGTCGCTGCCGATCAGGAATCCCTGGCCTGGACCGGTCAAGTACGCCGCCGCGATGCGTGTTGCCGCCGCCGAGGATCCGAGTCCCGTAAAACTCACGCGTCCGTTCGAATTGATCGCGCACGTCCCGGCAAAGGCAATCGGCGTCGTAGCGCCACCATTGATCGTGCCGCCGTTATTTTCATCGTAGCTGAAGTCTACGGCTGCATTCTGATTGCAAAGGCTTGACGTCAGCAGCCCCGCAAACACGCTGGCACCGCCGCTGGCACCGATGCCCGTTCCACTCGCGACACTCGTGCCGGCGAGTGCCGACTGATTAAACGTGGTATTCGTCTGCTGCAGAATCAATTCGCCGGCAAGCCTAAACAGTGTCGGCTTTCCGGTATTCATATCGCTGTCCGCTTCGATGAAATAGAGGTCAGAGGGAGTGACAAAGTAGAAGATGAAATTCAGCGTTACCTGCGGCTTGTTCGGTGCGAAGGTAAACTCCGCCGTCCCCCGATTACCCGCTCCAAAAGTGTAATCTCCAGAGAGCGCCTGGAAGCTATAGCTCCCCGCGTCATTGAAATCGCTATTGGAACCGCTCGCCCCAGGTGGGGTGAGAGTCTGGTTTCCATCCGAGTGGATCACGCCGGCTAAAGCGACGGGCTTACCCGTCAAATCGTAGCCGGGCAGTTCGAACGCGTAGTTCCCTCCGAAACTGACATTCCCGAAAGTTGACGGTCCCAACACAGGCTTCAACACACCCTCGCCGTGCGTGTGCTTGAGGTCGTTCGTCATACTTGTCTTGGTCGTATAGTCTTCAAAAAACTGCACGTTGCCATCCGAGTCGAGCACCAAATCGTAGTCCGCGATGATTGGCGTATTCGCGCCAAAAACGAATTCCAACTCCATTGTCCCGCGGCCGTCCGATCCGATGACGTAGGTGCTGCCCGGCGCTGAGAGATTCGGCGGGTTTGGAGGTGGCGCGATCGCACCACCGAGCGCGACGCCCGAGACGCGGTTGCTGTCCACACTGCCAGACGTGATCTGCCCATCACCATTCGCCGTGAGTGTGCCAACCAGTTCAACCGGACCATCGCTATCGAAGCCGTTGAATAGGAATGCGTACTGGCCGCTCAGCAGGGTGTTGTTTGCGGTACCCGCGGTGATCGAAAGCGTAAACGGCGCCGAATTCGTCGCGGGATCGGGAGTCCCAGTCGCAGGATTCACTTCCGAGTCGGTTACTTGAAGTGTGAAAGTCGAAGTGGTGACGAGCGTCGGCGTTCCTGTAATCGTCCCCGTACCATTCGCCTGGCTCGACAGGACCAGTCCCGCTGGCAATTGCCCTTGTATCACACTCCATGTGTACGGCGTCACCCCGCCCGACGCGTTGAGCGTCGCGCTGTATGCATTTCCGGTGGCGCCGGACGCCAGCGGGCTTTGGGTTGTAATAACCAGCGGCTGAGGAACTTGAACCGTTATCGAAAATTGCGCGGGCGCTGCCGGAGCTTTTTGCGGCGTCGGCAAGGAAGAGTCCTGAACTTGGACGAAGAAAGTGTAAATCGCCGGGTATACCACGGGCGGCGTGGCGTGTGATTCGTCGATCGGAATGCCTGTAATCACACCGGTGCCGCTGTTCAGTGTTAAACCTGGGGGTAAATTGCCGGATGTTATGGTCCAAGTCAACGGAGGTACACCGCCTTGCGGCGCGATCAGGCCGTTATACTTCGAGTTCAGCGTCCCGGCAGGCAGCGGTTCCGGAGTTAGCGTAAGCGCCGGCGGCGGTGCAATCGTGATGACAAATTGCTGACTAACGGGAGCAGCGCCACCGCTGTCCGTCACCTGTATCGTGAAAGTGGATGTTCCGGAGCCGCAGGGTGTTCCCACAATCGTTCCCGTCGTGCTCGTTGACGACGTGTTCAATTTCAAGCAGTTCGGCAGCGAGCCCACCGGTACCGAATAGGTGTAGGGTGAGACGCCGCCGGTAAAGGTAAAACTCTGGGTATAGGGTACCGCGTTGTTTCCATTCGCGAGCGTACAGGGAAGTACGCCCGTCGGGTTGCATTCCGTCGTCGCGAATACGGCCGGAAGGACGATCGAAAGGGTCGCAGTCTTGGTGATCGTCGTGTCGGCATTGGATGTAGCCAATATAATTACAGCGGTAGTGGCCGTAATTGCAGGCGCCGTATATGTGACTCCAAAAGGAGAGTTATTGGTCAGAGTCCCGCAATCTCCAACCGCCAATCCCGAGCCGGCGCATCCCCCTTGCTTCGGCTGGAAAGTCCATGCCACCCCAAGAGCCTTTGTATCCCCGCCCACGGTGGCCGTAAAGCCGAGCGTGTTCGGTGTTGTGGAACCGAGCGGGGTTTCGTCCATGTTCAATATCCCGGTGACGGACTGAACTTCGACCGAGATCATCAGATTGCTGCCGCCACCGCAACCAGAAAGTATCACGAGGCCCCAACCAGCCAGACAAAACGCCGCAGCGAGTCGCATTCTCTTCATGCAGCCACCAAGATTCCCATGATCGAATCTGCTCCCTCGCGCGGTTATGGCGTTCCATTTGGGCATACGCCTTCGGAACCGTCTTACTCCCACGGATTTCCATTTGGACGCGGCCGGGATTTGGATAGTCTCACAGGAAGCTCTGGCGCATCTAGCGAATTGACTTCAATAACAAAACGCCCGGAGAGAGTCAATCCGGTTGTCTCCTGCCCTCCGGCGATCCCCCAACCTTGCGGGACGGCCGTGCATCCTACATTACTGAGCGCATCCAAGCCTGGAAACCGCGATCTGTGGCGGGATACAGCCATGGTGGATGCGTCCAGCGTGGCACTCGTTGCCTGCCTCTCCCGTGTCGGGCCGCTTCGCAGGGTATTCATCCGCCGGCCTCGCCATGGGGTTTGAATTCGCGCAGGCATCGTCCAAACGAGTTAGGTCCCCACGCAAGGGTTCGCGAGATTTTCTGTTTTGAGCGTTTTTTGGTATAAGAGAACGTTCAGTAAGGTTTGGGTAGCTTGTTTGTCCTCTTTTATTCGTACTGCTCATACGGAGGAAGGCATTGATTGAAGTTGAGAATCTGACCAAGGCCTACGGCCCGGTCATTGCAGTGGACCGCGTCTCGTTTACCGTCAACAAAGGCGAAATTCTCGGTTTTCTGGGCCCGAACGGCGCCGGGAAGACCACTACCATGCGCATTCTGACCGGGTTCATGCCGGCAACCTCGGGAACCGCGCGCGTCTCCGGATTTGACGTCGCTCAGGATTCAATCGAAGTGCGTCGCCACATTGGTTATCTACCCGAGGCGCCTCCCCTGTACCCGGATATGGCGGTCGGCACGTATCTCGACTTCGTTCTGCGGATCAAGAATATTCCGGCCGAGAGGCGGCGCGCTCGCGTGGACGACGCGCTCGAGAAAACCAATCTCGGGGACAAACGCACTCAGCTGATCAAGCGTCTTTCACGGGGATACAAGCAGCGCGTCGGCCTGGCGCAGGCCCTGGTTCACGATCCGGACGTCATCATTCTTGACGAACCGACCGTAGGGCTCGACCCGAAGCAGATTATCGAAGTGCGCCATCTCATCAAGGGTCTTGCGGGTAGCCACACGATCATTCTTTCGACGCATATCCTTCCCGAAGTCAGCATGACTTGCGACCGCGTGGTGATCATCAACAAAGGCAAAATCGCGGCGGTGGATACTCCGAAGAACCTGACCAACCAGCTGAAGAGCGGTCAGAGAATTCAACTTGAGGTGCGTGCTCCCGATAAATCTCTTCAGGAATTGCTCGGGCAGATTCCGGGGACCAGCCGCGTACAATTGGACGCTTCGCGAGCAGATGGTCATTTGACCGCGACCATCGAAGCCGCTCCGGGCAAGGACATTCGCAGCCTGATTGCCGCAAAGGTCGTCGAAAAAGGTTGGGAACTGTATGAATTGCGCGGCGTGAGCATGAGTCTTGAAGACATTTTCCTCGAACTTACCACCGACGACGCCGCCCACGCGCAGCCGTCCAACTAACCGGAGGAAACGATGCGGGGTCTGTACGCAGTTTATCGCAAGGAGATGGGCCATTATTTCGTTTCCCCCGTGGCCTATGTACTCGTCGGTTTGTTCCTGTTCCTCAGCGGCTTCTTTTTCGATCTATACGTGAACGCGGCCAACGATCAGGCGCCGGACGCGCCCACATGGGTGCTGCGGGCGTTTCTCGGATTCCTCGCTCTCGTTTTCCTCTTCTTCCTGCCGATGGTGACGATGGGAGTTTATGCCGAGGAAAGAAAGCGCGGCACGATGGAGCTGTTAATGACGTCGCCGATCACCGAGATGCAGATCGTGTTCGGCAAGTTTTTCGCGTCTCTCACACTGTTCGCCGCGATGTTACTGCCCACCGCGGGCTGCGTGGCTTTCATTTGGCTGCACAGCGATCCCGTGCCGCCCCTTCGCATCGTGCTCTCCGGATATTTGGGAGCGCTGCTCTTCGGAGGGTCATTGCTGGCGTTGGGAGGTTTTCTCTCGTCGCTGACTGAAAACCAGATCATTGCCGCGGCGCTTACCTTCGCTGCATTCCTGGTTCTGTGGGCCATTGATTTCGGTACGCGAGGGGCCAGCGGTCCGATGGGACAGGTGCTGCAGTATCTCTCGGTGATCAATCATTATGACGATTTCACGCGCGGCATTATTGACACGGCGGGTGTGACCTATTACCTGAGCTTCATAATTCTTTTCATTTTCTTGACCGTCCGCTCGGTGGATTCCATGCGCTGGAGGCGGGCGTAACGCGGTCTTCGCGGTTGCGGAGGAATTTCTAGCATGAATTGGGATCGGAAAGAAACGGCACGATCGCTCGCGGCGGTCGGCGGGGCCTGCGTGGTCGCCGGATATTTGCGCTATTCGATACAGTCGGAGCTGCTGCGGACGAGCGAGATTCTTCTGATTGGCGGCGGCGTTCTTCTGCTCGCTGCGATCGTCATCGGCTTTCAACACATCGTGAACTTTTTCTCGAAGCGCTCCTCTCAGCTTGGCACGAACGCCATCATTCTGTCGGTCGCGGTCATTGCCATCCTGGCGATTCTAAATTTCCTCAGCTTTCGGCACTCCAAGCGCTTCGACTTGACCTCCGAAAAACTATTTAGCGTTTCTGATCAGACTCGCAAGATCGTGGGCGGCCTGCAAAAGGACGTGACCATCGTTCGCTTCGCGCGGCCCTCTGACGCGACGCCGGAAACGCAGCGCTTCACAGATTTGATGATCGAATACAAACACCTCAGCCCGCATTTCCAGTTTAAGGACGTCAACCCACAGGAGAAGCCCGAAGTCGCCAAGGAATACGGTGCGAAACATCTCGGTGACGTGATCGTCGCTTCCGGCGACCAGAAGGTAAACCTCGAAGGCAGTCCCGAGGGTGGCTTCTCGGAGGCGGATGTCACCAACACGATCCTGAAGGTGACGCGCGACACTGTAAAGACTGTCTGTTTCGTGACGGGCCACGGAGAAAAATCGCTGACCGATAGTAGCGTGGACGGCTACGCGCAGATGTCGGAGAACCTCAAGAAGGAAACCTACAGCACCAATTCCATCAATCTTGTCGCCGGGGGCATTCCTTCCGATTGCAATGTTGTAGTGATCGCCGGCCCCACGAAACCTTTCTTTCCGCAGGAAACCGCGATGGTATCTAAGTTTCTGGACGCGGGCGGTAAAGTGCTGATTGAAATCGATCCTGAGACGGACCCCAAGCTCGATTCCATTCTTCAGCCTTGGAACCTGAATGTAGGGAACAACGTAGTGATTGACGCCAGCGGGATGGGCCAGTTGCTGGGCGCGGGCCCGGAGATTCCGCTTGTTGTTCAATACGGCGATAGTCCGATCACCAAGAGCCTCCAGCGTCAGATGACCTATTTCCCGATCGCGCGAACCGTTTCGATCGCCGACAAATCGAAATCCGATCCCGAGGCGGTGGAGTTGCTGAAGACTTCGCCACAAAGTTTCACGAAGGTGAAGCTCGAGCACACCGTGAAATACGATCCGAAGACGGACACGCTCGGTCCTCTTTCGCTCGGCGTCGCTGCCAGCCGAAAGGTCGACGACAAGAGTGCTCGGCTCGTTGTGATTGGCGACTCCGACTTCGCCACGAACCAGGTGCTTGGCGGTCCGGGAAGCGACGGCGACCTCTTCCTCAACTCCATCAACTGGCTGGCGCAAGACGAGAACCTGATTTCGATCCGGCCCAAACCCGAAACGAGCCGACACATCACGCTGACCGTCGCTCAGGCGACGGCTCTGGCGTGGATCGATCGTTTCTTTCTTCCGGGCCTGGTCATCATCGTGGGGATCTCCATCTGGTGGAAGCGGCGATAGAAAGTCCGCGCGGGCGACCATGATCAAGAAAACCACCCTACTTATTCTTCTCTGCGCGGTCACTCTCGGCGCTGCGGTCTACTATTTCGATTGGAAAAAAAGCAACGAGCCAAAGCCCGCCTCGGACGCGTCGAAGCCGGCCTTTTCGATTCAGGCCCCCGACATCGTGTCATTCACCCTCGCTCACCCCGGCCAGCCGGGAGATTCCCCGATTCGCTTTGAAAAGCACGATGGAGTCTGGCGAATCGTGCAGCCTGTCGAGACCGATGCGGACCAGTCGACCGCTGCCGGAATCGTTGACCAGCTTGCCGGCGCGCGAATCGCGCAAATCGAATCCGGCTCGGCCGACCGGCGGAAAGCCTTTGGCTTGGACCCACCGCAAACTTCCGTGGAATTCCAGCTCGCGAATGGTTCGAAGCACACGATTTTGTTTGGCAACGAGGATTTCACCGGAGAGTCCGCGTACACCATTGTGGACAACGGCCAAAGCGTATCGCTGCTCCCGAAATTGCTTGCGACCAGCGTCGGGAAGTCGCTCGACAGTTTGCGCGACCGGGCGATCCTCCATCTAGACAGCGGGCAGGTCACTTGGTTCGACCTGAGAAATTCCGCGGGGAATCTCGCCGCTTCGAAGGACAAGGACGAGTGGAAGTTTGCAACGCCCCCGGGCTCGCTCGCTGGCAAGGACGCCGTGGAGGCGCTCCTGCAGGCGGTCGCCAACTCCAAGATGGCTTCGGTCGCGAGCGAGAAGCCCGACAACCTGGCGCGGTACGGACTGGCGGGTCCTGCAATATCGTTCACGGCCACCGGTGACCAGGGGGCGAAGTCCACGCTCGTTGTCGGAAAACAGGATGGGACGCTGTACTTCGCGCGCGATATTTCCCGGCCGACGATTTTTCGGATCGATGGCGATCTTGAGAAGAAGCTATCGGAGAAATTCGCCGACCTGCGTGACAAACAAGTCCTTCACGCCGATACAGCCGATACGCAGCGCCTTCAGATACAAGACGCGGGCGGCGCCTTTGTTTTGAGTCGTAAGCTGGGCAATTCGGACGAATGGACTTTTGAATCTCCCGCGGATCGGAAGGGAAAGCCTGTGTCGAGCTGGAAAGTTCTCGATCCTCTCGGCACGATGCGGGCGGAAGAAGTGCTCGATCACCCAGCGCCGAACCAACTGGCGCAACTCTCAACCCCGGCCATCAAGCTGGTCCTCACCGGCAAGGATGGCAAGGAATTGAGTTTACGAATCTCGAAACCCTCAGGGGACTTTGTTTATGCGCAGGTCAGCGGTGATGCGGCGCTCTACAAGTTGAAGAAAGAAGTGTTTGACGAGTTGAATCTGAGCGCGGCTGATCTCTCCGCCGGAGATTCGGCCGGACCGAACTAAACCAGAGTTACGACGCCCGGCCTGCGGGCAACGCTTCATTCTGCCATGTGGCGAGCAGCAGGATTCTACCGGTCACCGGCGAAACGTGGATGTAGTAGACGACCGAATCGCTTTCGACTTCATAAAAACCCGTGCGCTTCGGGTCGGCGATGGTACTCGCGCCGCCGGCTAGCACGCTTCGCAGCGCTGCCACGGTCTCCGCAGGATGATTTCCCAGATCTTCGATCTGAGACTTGCTACTCAGGTTTGTAACCATCGCTTGCTCCTTGCCGTCCCATAGATATTACGCGGCCCGATCGCGAAAAGTTCCACCGCCTCGTATGATGTTTCCAAATTACGCAGATCGATGCAGCTTGAGGGACAGCGGTTAATTGCAATTGCTAAATAATAGGAGAGTTAACCTTCTTCTTGCTACTTGCGCGGCCACATTAATCTTGCCATAGTCGCGAGCATTGAGGTTCATCCGATCGTGAAGAAGAAGACGACTACGAAGGCAAAAGGCGCCAGCCGGTTTCACCGGGACAAGAGGCGCAAACATCGCCACTGGCAGGTCACGGTGTACTACCAGGACGGCGAGAAGTTCGGCCGCGTGTATATAGATCGCGAACGCGCCGAGCGGTTTGCCGAACGCCAAAAGAAGTCGCCTGTCGTAAAGGCAACCCGCATTCTGGAAGTGGATTAGGCGAAGCGCTGGCGTTCCGGCCTCGGTTCTTGGGAACCGCTGCCTCAGTTGACGTTGGCCTTTTCTCCTGATGACTTACATCTCGGAGCAGGTCTTGTCCCTCCGTAGGCGGCGTGCTATAAATGCCTCTGGCGACGCGTCGTCGTTCCGTAGGCGGGATTCGTATAGTGGTAGTACGCCACCTTGCCAAGGTGGAGGCGAGAGTTCGATTCTCTTATCCCGCTCCATTTTTCCCGAATCCGCTTTGAATCGATCGCGGTGGCTTGCTCCGCCGTCCACGAGTCTCGCGGGCCTGAAGTCCCTGATGGTGTATCTTTGCGGTCCGATTGATATCGCCTATGAATGATATCGTCGTCGCCGTCGGCAGCACGCGCAGGCCGAAGTTGGACGCCGTCCGGGGCGCTCTGGCTGTGATTTCATCTCGCCTGGGCGCGAAGGCGCTTTTTGACGTCGTCGGTGTGGATGTTCCGAGCGGGGTTCGCCACACGCCTCTCTCGCGCGAAGACATCATGACCGGCGCCCGTCAGCGCGCCGAGGCCCTCCTCGCTATCGCCCGCGAAAAGAACGAGGCCTGGAAGTATTTCCTGGGTCTCGAAGGAGGAATTGACGTTGTTCACGAGCGCGGTGAGCGTTGGGTGTTCCTTGAAAGCTGGGTTTACGTGACCGACGGAACCGGCCGGGCGTCGTTCGGCCAATCCGGCGCTGTTTTGCTACCCGAGCCGTTGGTCAAAAGTGTCGTAGACGAAGGCGTCGAACTTTCCGAAGCGATTGACGCGTTCGCCGCAGGCCACGGCATCCGCGACGCACAAGGTGCATGGGGCGTCCTCACCGACAATCTCGTCACGCGGCAGGATTCTTTTCGCACCGCCGCTATCAACGCCTTCGCGCCCTTTTTCAGCCGAACTGTCTCTCCGAATGGTCAAACGCGTACCGAAGGTTGAGCGCGCACCGCCCTGAGGGCTTTACAGTCGCAACCCCCCGAACAGGTAAACCACCAGAACGATTAGCAGGACCGTTCCAACGATCCCAAGTCCGCCACCCGTTCCCCATCTTGAATATCCGTAGTAGCCGCCGCCACCGCCGAACAAAAGCAGCAGGATAATAATGAGTAGCAACATTTGGATCTCCTTTTAGTTCACAAGCCGCCTGCGTTGCCCAACTGCTATTGGCCGAGCACCTTCTCCACCTGCCCAACTTTCTTTTGGATCTTTCCGGCTATTTTTTCCGCTTGGCCTTGGGCTTCGAGGTCGGGATCGTTCACCAGTTGCCCCGCCTTTTGCTTCACTTTTCCCTTCAAGTCGTGAAGATTGCCTTCCAACTCGTCTTTTGTGCTTGCCTTTGTCATTGTTGGCTCCCCGTTCACGATTCGATTTGTATTTCCTATTTTGGGAGAAGGAGGCGCGAATATCTGTTCATTAAGAGACACTGCCATTGGGGGGTGTCCGGCGAATGATTACGCGCGGGCGCGCCGTCGTCGGCGCTTCCCCGCGAAGAAAAAGAAGAAAACCGCGCTCAGCGCGATACCTACAACAATGATGGTCACAAGTACCGGATGCCCGTTTTGCGAGATGTAACTCAGCATCCGCCGTCCATAGCGCGCGGACAGAAATGCCAAGAGTGTGAATCTAGCCATCCTGCCCAAAGTGAGTGCCGCTAAGAATTTCTCGACCGAATATTGCAGGGCCCCCGCGGCAAGCACGAACGGGACCATGGGCACGGGAGGCGGAAGCAGGGCGGGGAGGGCGATCGCGCCAAAGCCCCATCGCTCGGAGATTGCATAAACCCTCTTCAGCGTTCGGGCTGAAAATCTGCGTGCGAGCATTTCCTTGCCGCCTTTGCGGGCAAGCCGGTACGTGGTAAAACCTCCCAACACAGAGCCGATGGTTGCCATGATGGCGTAGTAGATCCACAGATCGCTACGCCGTGCGCACAAGACAATCGTCAGCACGTCCATGCTGCCCGGAACAGGAATGATCGAGGCGTCTAGGAGTCCAAGGGGAATGAAGCCCAAACCGCCGAGGTGGAATATCCAGCGCCTCGCGCTATGGGCTAGAGTGGGTGCGGCGACCGCGATCAGCAGGCGCTGGAACATTTTCCCCCGATGGGCGCTCCATTCTTGCATGCGGCGTCCGCTGGGGGAAATCCATTCGACCCGGCCGCGCCATACACGATTTCGGGCATTGACTGACCGAGATGTCGGCCCGCAGAACATGCGGGGGCGATTCCGTCTGGCGGCTGAAGTTGCTATTCACGAACAGGGGCAAACGCCGTAGAATAGGCAAACCGCAATGGGCGTTCCGTTCAGCATCGCGCTCTTGGTTGCGCTCGCATTGGGCGCGGATGTTCCAGGTTTGACTCCCTTCCGTTCCGCTCCCCCAAGTCTTGAAAGCACTTTTTCCGCGGCGCTGGCGCTCGCGCGCGCGGACGCGCCGGCCTCTGCGGTTGTGCAATCCTCCGATCACGCGTCGAAGACTTTGCAACCGCAATCGCGATTGCTCCTGGTGCGCTTTGTGGATGGCGAATTCGCGCGGGTGGTGCAGCCTCTGCCAGGCGGGAAGAAGGGCTACAAGATTCCGGTGGGGAAACCGCTCGACATGCAGCACTTAAGCGACGCGCTTAGGCTCTACGGCACCGCGGCCGGCCAGGGCGATACCGTGCAAGTCACATCCATCGAGTTTCGCGCCGATCAGATCGTGCTCAAGATCAACGGAGGCGGGAAAAAACATTTTCACCTGCGCGACCATCTGCAAATCGGCATGGGGCCCATGTCCAGCCCGCCGCCCCAGCAGACGCAACAATCATACGCCCAGCAGGAGCTGCCCGGTGCGACGCTGGTTCTGGACTACGGGCACAGTCTCCCGGATATGAGCCCGGATGACCTGAAACGCGACCTTTCCGTACTACTGGATTTCTCGAAGCAGCATTCGGCCACCGTGAACTGGATTGATACCCTCGCGCCTCAGTTCCAGCAGGCAATTAAGGATGAGCGCGCCGTGGTGGGAATGGACTCGGAAATGGTGCTGGCGGCCATGGGGCGCCCCGAACACAAAGTCCGTGAGCGCGATTCAGAGGGCCATGACACCGAAGATTGGATCTACGGTACGCCTCCTTCGCGGACTACATTTGTCACTTTTGAAGGCAATACCGTCATTCGCGTGAAGGAGTACAACTGAACGACATGACGGTGAACCCGCGTTGACTTTTTTCCGCACGCAACCTAGCATCGTTTGTTCCATGGAAGTCCAACTGGCTCTTCTCGCTTGCAAGTAATTCTCGGCAATTCTCAGGAGGAAGCATGGCTGTCAAAGTCGCTATCAACGGGTTTGGCCGCATCGGCCGCAATATTTTTCGCGCCGCGCTCGGCGATCCGGCGATCGAGATTGTAGCCGTCAACGACATCACGGACTCGAAGACGCTGGCGCACCTGCTGAAATACGATTCGATTCTCGGCAATCTGACGCACAAAGTCGCGCACACGGACGACACGATTTCCGTGGACGGCAAAGCCTTCAAGGTCTTTCGCGTAAAAGATCCCGCGGAGCTCGATTGGGCATCCGTTGGGGCGCAGATCGTTGTCGAGTCCACCGGCCTGTTCACCAACGGCGCTGAGGCGCGCAAACACATTCGTGGACCGGTGAAGAAAGTCATCATTTCCGCACCCGCCACCGATCCCGACGCCACCATCGTCCTCGGAGTGAACGAGAAGACCTACGATCCCGCGAAGCACCATGTGATCTCAAACGCTTCCTGCACCACGAACTGTCTCGCTCCGGTCGCGAAAGTCTTGCAGGACACGTTTGGAATTGTGGTGGGCACCATGACGACGATTCATTCCTACACCAACGACCAAAAGTTGCTCGATTTGCCTCACAAGGATTTGCGACGCGCCCGAGCCGCCGCGCTGTCCATGATTCCGACCACCACCGGCGCTGCGAAGGCTCTGAGCCTGGTTATCCCCGAACTGAAGGGCAAACTCGACGGCTATGCCATGCGCGTTCCGACTCCCAACGTGAGCGTGGTTGACCTCACGGTCATGGTCGAAAAGCCGGCGACTGCCGCAGGCGTAAACGGGGCTCTCAAGAGCGCGGCCGACGGCCCGATGAAGGGCATCCTCGAATACACGACCGAGGAATTGGTATCGGTGGATTTCCGCGGCAACCCGAGCTCCTCAATCGTGGATTCCGGTTATACGATGGTCGTCGGCTCCAATTGCGTGAAGGTGCTCGCCTGGTACGACAATGAATGGGGCTACTCCTGCCGCTGCCGCGATCTGATCAAATTTTTCGCCGCGCGGTTCTAGATCCCGACTCCATTTCGCATTTTCACGACGATGAACAAACTTTCCATTCGCGATCTCGAGATGAGCGCCAAGCGCGTTTTCATCCGCGTGGATTTCAACGTCCCGCTCGATGGCGGTCGCGTTTCCGACGACACGCGCATTCGCGAGACCCTCCCGACTCTGAGACTTGCCATCGAACGAGGCGCGCGTCTCGTATTGGCCTCGCACCTGGGTAGGCCGAAAGGATCAGTGGATCCCAAGTACAGCCTGGCGCCCGTGGCCGCAAAGCTTGGCGAGATGCTAGGCAAGCCCGTGGCGTTCGCCGCGGATTGCGTGGGTGCCGACGCGGAAGCAAAGAGCAAGGCGCTCGGCAACGGAGAAGTGCTGCTTCTTGAAAACGTGCGTTATCACCCGGAGGAAGAGGCGAACGATCCCGAATTTGCAGCGAAGCTCGCCGCGCTCTGCGATCAACTCTTCGTTTGCGACGCCTTCGGCTCCGCGCATCGAGCGCATGCTTCTGTGGTCGGCATCACTAAGTTTGTCCGCCAGTCGGCCGCGGGCCTGCTGATGGAGAAAGAACTGACGTATCTCGGCAAGGCCATCTCGAATCCCGAGCGGCCGTTCGTCGCCGTCCTGGGCGGCGCAAAAGTTTCCGACAAGATTGAGGTTGTGCAAAACCTGATGAAACTTGCCGACGCAATGCTGATCGGGGGCGCGATGGCCTACACATTCCTGAAATCGCAGGGACGAAACGTAGGGAAGTCCCTCGTCGAGAATGACAAGCTTGATCTCGCTCGCGGCCTTCTCGAGCAAGCACGCAACCGCAATTTCCGCCTGCTGCTGCCTGTGGATCACGTTCTGGCGGAATCACCCGATTCCAGCGCCACGAAGACAACCGACATCGCGAACACGCTGGACGGCTGGATGGGGCTCGACGTGGGTCCGAAAACCATTGCGCAATTTGGCCAGGAGATTTCGAAGACGCGCACGATCGTCTGGAACGGTCCGCTGGGCATGTTCGAAAAGCCGGCGTTCGCGCACGGCACTCTCGCGATGGCCCGGGCCGTCGCTGCCGCCACTGTGGCCGGAGCCACCTCCATCGTTGGTGGTGGCGATTCCGTTGCCGCCGTCGAGCAGTCCGGCGTTGCCAATCAGATTTCGCACATTTCGACCGGCGGCGGCGCTTCACTCGAATTCCTCGCCGGCCAAGAATTGCCGGGAGTCGAAGCTCTCAGCGAAAGGTAGAGTTCCTTGCGCCGACCCGTTATCGCCGGCAACTGGAAGATGTACAAGACGCAGGCGGAGACGCTCGCTTTCTTTGACGCGTTTCGCCCGCTTGTTGCGAATTCAAAACATTGCGACATTATCGTAGCGCCTCCGTATACCGCGCTCTCCGTGGCCGCCGAGGCCGCGCGCGGGAGCGCCATTTCGATCGCCGCCCAGAACGTTCATGGTCGTCCTGAAGGAGCTTTTACGGGCGAAATCTGCGCGCGGATGTTGGTGGAAGCTGGTTGCCGTGCGGTGATCATCGGCCACTCGGAACGGCGGCAATATTTCAACGACACGGACGAAACCGTCCATCTCAAGACAAAGGCCGCGCTCGAAGCCGGTTTGATTCCAATCGTATGCGTCGGCGAAGTTCTCGGCGAGCGCGAAAGCAATCTCACCGAAGCAGTTCTTAGGCGCCAGCTGGAGGGCGGCCTGGGCGCGTTGACCCCTGCAGAGTTCTCGCGTATTCTGTTGGCGTACGAGCCGGTTTGGGCGATCGGAACGGGAAAAACCGCGACACCCCAGCAAGCGGCTCAGGTGCATCGGTACCTGCGGGAACTCGCAGCGGCCCGGTTCTCTTTCGAAGAAGCCTCAGCACTCAGAATTCTCTACGGCGGCAGCGTCAAACCCGACAATATTAGGGGATTGATGGCGCAGGCGGAGATTGACGGAGCGCTTGTGGGCGGAGCGAGTCTGGATCCGCGGTCATTCGCAGCCATCGTGAACTATCAGGCGTGAATGATCGGGCGCGCTAGCGGAGCGGGATCGGCCTCGGCGCAAATTGGGAGCAGAAATGCCAACGTGGGCAAAATGGGCTGTGTCGATGCTGTTCGCTATCGGCTTGGTATCGATCGGCTGGCGGGTATCGGCAGTGCTCGTAACTTTGCACGTGATTGTGTGCTTCGTTCTGATCATTGTGATCATGTTGCAGAGCGGCAACGCCGCGGATCTTGCAGGCGCATTCGGGGGCGCGGGTAGCCAGACCGCATTCGGCCCGCGAGGCGCCGCCACGTTTCTTTCGCGCGCCACCACCTGGTGCGCTATCGTTTTCATGATGACGTCGCTGACGCTCTCGTTTAAGCGCGCGCCGAATCAGGCCAGCGGCACCGGTTCGATTCTGGAACAGACGTCGCAACCGGGCCCTGCTCCGAGGAAACCGGCTGCGGCGCCTCCCGTTCAGGGTCCGGCTCAGCCCGCGCCGCAAGCACCCCCGCCGAACCCGGCTCCCAAGAACTAGCGGCTTCTGTTACAATTTTGGCGTTTACCTCAGTCCATGCGGTCGTGGCGGAACTGGCAGACGCACCAGCTTGAGGGGCTGGCGCTCGCAAGAGCGTGGTGGTTCGAATCCACTCGACCGCACCAAGATTTTCGAAGAGAAATCATTTCGCGATAGCGGCCGACGCGCTCCAAATTCCTGGATCATCGATCCGGCCGTAGTGTCCCCACAATCTTCCTACAAATCTAAGCGTCGGTTATATATCATCGCTACCTCGCGCCATTTATGATCCGAAGCAGGAAGCAAGCCCGTGGCTCCGCCGCCCCAGCTTTTCTGCTGGCACTTCTTCTGACTCTGCTGGTCCTCGCGACGGTTTACGTTTTCGCGGCTCACTTGTTTCCGCCGCCACCACCGATCACTTCGACTGCAATGCTGGTGGATCGGCAGTACGACCTGACGGTCTATGTTGCCGGCATCGTGTTCGTCGTCGCGCAACTGGGCCTAGCGTATGCCGTGCTTCAATATCGCGATCGCGGCCAGCGCGCGCGTTTCGTCCGCGGCAATGTCATGATGGAAATCCTTTGGACCTCGGTCACCTTAATTGTGTTTGTCAGCTTGGCGATCGCCGGTCGCAAAGCGTGGGGGCAGGATCGCTTCACGGAGGCCGGGTCGGGGGCGATTCAGATCGAAGTCACCACAACGCAATTCGTCTACACGTTTCGATATCCGGGCCCGGACGGCAAATTCGGCAGGCTCGATCCTCGTCTTGTCAGCGCTCCAACCGGAAACCCACTCGGCCTTGATCCGAACGATCCGGCGAGCGCGGACGACATCGTTGTCCCGACGCTTACCGTGCCGGTCAATCATGCCGTCGAGTTGCTGCTGCGCTCGCAGGACGTGGTACACAATTTCTTCGTGCGCGAATTGCGCCTGCAGCAGGATGCCGTTCCCGGCATGATGATTCCGGTGCACTTCACGGCGAACCGGATCGGGCAATATGAGATTGTCTGCACACAGATGTGCGGTCTCGGCCACAACACGATGCACAGCTTCTTCAACGTCGTCTCTGAATCCGATTACGAAAGGTTTCTCAAGCGTCAGGCGGCTACCCAATGAGCGCGGCGCTGGAACCGCCGACGGGTTTCTTGCGCCGCTGCGTCTTTAGCACGGATCACAAAGTCGTCGGCCTCCAGTATTTTTCCCTAGCGCTCGCGGCTGTGACGATCGGTATCGTCCTCTCTCTGCTGATGCGCTTCCATCTTGTGTGGCCCGCCGCGCATTTGCCGTTTGTGAGCCGCGGCATCATGACGCCGGAGCAGTATCTGGCGCTCGTGACCATGCACGGCACAATCATGATTTTCTTTGTGCTCACGACCGCGCCGCAAGGCGCCTTCGGCAACTATTTTCTGCCCATTCAAATCGGCGCACCGGACATGGCCTTCCCTCGGCTTAACATGCTTTCGTTTTGGCTCACTCTGGCGGCGTTCCTTTGCATGCTGGCTGCATTTGCTGTTCCCGGCGGAGCGCCGATCAGCGGCTGGACGGCTTACCCTCCGCTCAGCGGCCTCGGCGAAGTGGCGGGACCGGGCGAGGGGACCGGCCAGACCATCTGGATCATCAGCATTCTTATTTTCTGCGTTGCATCGCTGCTGGCGTCGCTCAATTTTATCGCTACGACAATTGACCTCCGCGCGCCCGGGATGACGTTGATGCGCATGCCGCTAACGGTATGGGCCTGGTTTGTCACTGCGATTCTCAGCTTGCTCGCTTTCAGTGTCCTGCTGGCCGGCGGAATCCTTCTTTTGCTCGACCGTTCGGCCGGAACAAGCTTCTTTCTGCCCGCGGGACTCGTCGTGAACGGTGAAATGCAGGGCCACAGTGGAGGATCGCCCCTGCTGTGGCAGCATCTTTTCTGGTTCTTCGGCCATCCGGAGGTTTACATCGCGATTCTGCCGGGTATGGGCGTCGTGTCGCATGTGCTTGCGAATTTTTCGCGGAAGCCTGTGTTCGGATATCGCGCTATGGCGTTCGCTCTTTGCGCCATTGGTTTCCTCGGCTTTCTGGTCTGGGGTCACCACATGTTTGTGAGCGGCATGAATCCCTATTCCGGTCTCACGTTTTCGTTGCTCACGATTTCCATCGGAGTGCCTTCGGCGATTAAGACGTTCAACTGGCTTGGCACGCTCTGGGGAGGGACACTCCAGTTCCACACGCCAATGCTCTTTGCCATCGGCTTCGTTTCGTTCTTCATCACCGGAGGACTCTCGGGGATTTTCCTGGCGCAGCCCGCCGTGGACACCATGTTGCACGCGACCTACTACGTCGTGGCGCATTTCCACATTGTCATGGGAGTGGCCTCGATCTTTGGAATTTTCGCAGCGACCTACTACTGGTTCCCCAAAATGTTCGGCCGCAGCCTGGACGAGACGCTCGGTAAGCTGCATTTCTGGTTTTCGTTCGCCGGTGCGTACTGCATTTTCATGCCGATGCATTTCGTGGGTATCGCCGGAGGAATTCGTCGCTACGCGGATTCGAGCGGCGCCAATTATCTGGCCGCGCTCCAGCCGTTGCACGAATTCATGACCATCGCCGCTTTCGTCACCGCCGCGGCGCAGTTGATTTTCTTTTGGAATTTCTTCCGGAGCCTGAGAAAGGGCGCGCCCGCATCCGCAAATCCGTGGAACGCGACGACTCTTGAATGGACCACGTCTTCCCCACCGCCGCCGGACAATTTTGGCGGCCAATTCCCGAGCGTCTATCGAGGGCCGTACGAATACAGCGTGCCCGGAGAAAAGGCCGACTTTGTGCCGCAGGATCGAGCCCCTGCGGGTGTCGCTCGCATCGGTCCGGCGACCGAAGGGATTCCGCAGCGAGCCTACCTCACCGGAACGATCATGCTCCTCGCTGGCGTGCTCATGTTCTTCATGGCGCTGGTCAGCGCAGAAATCGTTCGCAGAGGTTTTTCGAGCGATTGGCGGGTGCTCGATTTGCCGCTGCGCATTCTTGCGCTAAGCACCTCCATTTTGGTAGCGAGCAGCTTCACGCTCTCCCGCTCACGCAACCGGTTGTTCGCCAACGACGACGCGGGATTTCGTCATTGGTGGAGCGTCACGGTAATCCTGGGAATGTTTTTTCTCGCGGGGCTCGGAATTTCCTGGCGCCGGCTCGCTGCCGCAGGGATCGGGATCGCGACGAATCCCAGTAGCAGCTTTTTCTATGTGTTCACGGCCGCGCACGCGGTCCACGTGTTCGCCGGAATCCTGGTTATGGTCGCAGTCGCAGTTCGTCCGGTGCGCCAGCTGACTCGCCAGACGGTCACCAGCGTTGTCTCGACCTATTGGCACGCAATAAACGGGATCTGGATTCTCCTTTTCTTGTTTCTGCTGCTCGAGAGGTAATCTACAAGGGAGACTCAAAATGTACCGCCAAGGGCGCAAATTGAGGAATAAGTGGGCGGCTGCCGGCGCAGCGTGCTGCGGGGTACTTGGGCTAGTGGCGCCGCACGCGGTCGCGCAGGGCTGCGCCATGTGCTACCAGACCGCTTCAGCCTCTGGAGCCCCAGGCCGCGAAGCCCTTCGCCATGGCATCCTAATACTCCTGTTGCCAGCCGTTACCCTATTTCTCGGCATCTTCGGACTCATCTATCGTCGTCGAAATCAGGCGCGATAGAACCCTCCAACCGGCTGGCGAATTTTCTAAGCTACACGCTGCATCGGGCCGGTACTTCCCCGCCAAGCAATATGATCTTTAGCAGTTCAATTTACCCTCTTCTATTGTTTTTGGTATACCAGCTCTAAATTCGTCGATTCCCCCACTCGATTTATTCTCGTATCTCATTGAGTGTATGGATATTAGGACATTGATCGAGGGTGGTTACTTTTTGGTCTGTCAGTTGCTATTCAGACTGCATAACTGGGGGGCCAGCTAATATCCTTGGAGCGATGCGTTTTAGCAGCCTTTTGAGTCGCGTCCGTCAGACCGTGAAAAAGCCGCGATACCGAAGTTGATATATCCGGGTTCGTATAGGGGGATAGAGATGCGGAATTGGATCTTCGTAGCTTTTGCTTTGTTGTTGGTTTTGTCCGTTGTTCCGATGGTTGCGAATGCCCAGAGCGTGGCGTCGATTACCGGAACTGTCACCGACAACTCCGGCGCGGCGGTTCCCGGCGCCTCGGTCGCCTTGGTTGACACCCGCACCAACAGCTCCTACTTTGGCAAGACGGCAAGCGACGGCACCTATCGAATCTCAGAAGTCCCGCCCGGCCCGGGCTATTCTTTGACAGTCAAGAAAGATGGATTCCAGGTTTTTGCCGTCAACGGTCTTTACCTGCCGGTGGCCACAGCGACCACGCAGGACGTCAAGTTGGACGTGGGCACCCTCAGTCAGAAGGTCGAGGTGACGGCACAGGGATCCGTCACCCTCAATACGACGGACGCCACGATTGGCAATAACCTCGACACGCACGCTATCGAGAGTCTGCCGAACGAATTTAGGGACGACCCCAGTAATTTGTTGCGGCTTGAGCCGGGCGTTGTTAGCGCGCAGACTCCGGCTGGCAGCCCACTGAGTGGCCCCGGAGCCATTGATCCGAACCTTTCACGGGACGGCGCGGTAGCTGGCTCGCGTGCTGACCAGGGCAACATTATCGTCGACGGGATTGACGCCACGAGTATATCCAGCGGATTTTCGTTCACCACGCAAGCTGCGATTCCGGTTGAGGCGGTCCAGGAATTTAGCACTCTGGTAGCCAATCCGACTCCCGCTTACGGTGGCCGAGGCGGAGCGCAGACTCTAATTACGACGAAGAGCGGTTCCAACACTTGGCATGGCACCGCCTACGAATATAATCGGACCGCCGCCACCGAGGCCGACAACTTCTTCAACAACCAGACCGATGTTCCCCGCACAGCTCTGGAACGGAACCAGTTCGGCGGAAACGTTGGCGGTCCCGTTTGGAAAGATAAGCTTTTCTTCTTTTTTGAATATGACGGCAGGCGAGATAATTCAGGCCAGAGCGTACTTGACATCGTACCCATGCCGCATGTGAAGCTCGGCGAACTTGCGTATGTGAATGACGGTGCGGGCTGCGCGCCGACCGATCGCCTGAGCTCCGCCGATGTGAGTACGAATTGCGTAACAATTTTGACCGCTCCCCAGGTGGCAGCGCTCGATCCCTGCTCTACGACGAGCTGCGCGAGCACCCCGGGTTTCCAAGCCCCGGGTGTGGATCCCACTCTGATCAGTATCTTCAACAGTCGCTATCCGAATCCGAACGATTTTACGGCAGGAGATGGTATCAATACGGCTGGATTTCGATTCAACAGTCCTAATGATTTGAAGGAAAACGACTACCTAGCACGCGCGGACTACAATATCACCACCAACAATAAGCTTTTCATTCGATTCAATTTTAAGAATGAAACAAGCGTTCTGGTGCCGAACGAATTCCCCGGTGATCCACTCACCTCTCCCAATCTTGATAAGGATCGAGCGTGGGTCATCGGCGAAACATGGACCGCCAGTCCCAACGTCATCAACCAATTCACGTATGGCGAAACTCGCGAGAATAATTTCCAGCCGATCTTGTTCAATCCGGGGGGCGGCTTTTTCGAGCTGTCCTTTGATGATGGCTACACCAATCCTTACCTCCGCGCGACATCGTTCTCTACCGTTACTCCGGAGCCGACCTTCCGCGACGATGTCACGTGGGTCCACGGCAAGCATACTTTTGTATTCGGAGCAGAATACAATCCCATCACAGTTGCCGACGGTATCACCAATGACTTTGCCTTCGTTCAAAACGGATTCGGCGGTTTCCTGACATCTCTTCCTGCTTCTTCAACGCCCGCTGATATCTTGCCGGCGGGGTCGACAGCGGATCCTTTCGGTGCCGCACTTTCCAATTGGGATTCCTCTTTCGTTGGCAATTTGGGCTCGATATTCGACCTTCAGGCCGCGATCAATTACACTCACTCCGGCTCTCCACTGCCATCGGGGTCGAACGTAGTCCACGACTATCGCTTTAGCGACTATGCGGGCTATTTTCAGGACTCTTGGAGGATCCGCTCCAATTTCACGATCACGGCCGGTGTACGATACCAATTTCAGTCCGTTCCCTACGAAGTACACGGCGTTCAAGCAAGCTTTCTGAATACCAATTTCCAATCCTTGGTCCAGGCGCGCGTATCCAACGGCCTTGCTGGAATTTCTGGCCCCGACTCCACACCAGAACTCACGTATTCATTGACGGGGCCGGTAAACCACGCCCCGGGGTTCTACTCGCCTGAGTATCATGATTTTTCTCCGAGGCTGGGCTTGGCGTGGAATCCTTCCTTCCACGATGGCATCTTGGGTCGCGTTCTCGGCGATCATAAGACGGTGTTGCGGGCCGGGGCGTCCCTCATTTACGACGAAACGGTCATCAACAACATCGTCGCGCTTGAAAATCAGGCGGACTACACATTCGGTGGATCCTTTGCCGAGAATTTTGGCGTCAAAGGCGATGCGACCACTACCCTGGAGACGGAGCCACGCTTGAATTCCCTCAGCTCGTCGCCGGTCCCGGTGGTGCCCCCGCCGTTTGTGACCCCGATTACGCCCAATGCCGTTTTTAATTACGATGTGGACAACCGATTCCGAACACCTTACTCGATAACCGCATCTTTTGGTTTTCAACGAGAACTTCCCGGCGGCTTGCAGCTTGAGGCTGATTACTATGGAAATTTCGGCCGGAAGCTCTTCGTATTGTCCGACGCTGCTCAGCTCATCAATTTCGTGGATCCCTCATCCGGTCAAAGCTTGGGCTCGGCAATGACTTTCCTGGAACAGCAAGCTCAGGCCGGTGCGGCGACCGTGCCGAACCAGCCGTTTTTCGAGAATCAGGTGGGTGCTGCGCTTGCTGCTGGCGGTTCGAGCTGCGCGGCGTTTTATGGGTCGAGTTGCACAGCAGGGGTTTATGCCAACAATCAGTTGGGATTGCAACAAGGGAGTACCGCTGGAGTAGCGGATTCGATCCCTCTTCCAGTAAACGTGGGCTTTAATCCCCAGTTCTTGGTCAACGCCCTTGCCACCAATCAGGGCTCGTCTTCCTACAACGCGCTTTTTGCGACGCTCCGCAAGCGCCTCACTCACAACTTACAGTTCGACTTCAACTACACCTTTTCTCACGGGATTGACAACAACTCGACCGTGCCACACGCCAACGGAAACTTCGAGCCAGGAGTAACGACAATTCTGTGCAGTGCGGTCGATACACACCTTTGCCGGGGTAACTCCGAGTTCGACGCGACTCACCAGGTCAGCGCCTACTTTGTGTACGACCTGCCTTTTGGTCGCGGACAGGCTCTTGGCCGGAATGTCGGTTGGTTCGTGAACGAGGCGATCGGTGGATGGCAGATATCCGGAATTGAAACATGGCGCACGGGATTGGCATTGACCGTGGTGAACGGCGTTGCCAGCACTACGAGCCTTGCCGCGGATTCTGGTGACGAATTCGTCGGACCGAAATCCGCGTTGACCGAAAGCATCCATATCGAGACTTCCAACAACAATCAGGTGCAGTTCTACAAGAATCCGGCGGCTGCGATCGCGGCTTTTGCGCCGGATTTGGGTTTCCAGACGGGCACTCGAGACAATCTGCGTGGCCCCCACTTTTCAGACTTTGATGCGGCGGTGTCCAAGAACTTCCCGCTTTTCAACGAGCGATACAAACTCCAATTCCGGGCGGAAGCCTACAACGCCTTCAATCACACGAACTTCGGCTTGCCAAACACCCAAGTCACCTCGTCGCAATTCGGCCAGCTCAGCAGCGAGGCAGGCACGGAACCCGATCGTGTGATGCAGTTCGCGCTACGGTTCGATTTCTAACCGAACAACGGAAAAGTGATCCCGGCGGGCCTCAAGTTTCTGGGGCCCGCTTTTTCTTTTTGGGGAAGAGTGGAAAGGCAATGAGCGATTACACGGTCTGCAGTTGGGTTAGTCGGAAGGGATCGCCGGTCTTGTCGTGCAATTCCCGCCAGAGTTTTTCCGGCTGTGCCATGAATACCTCGACGACCCGCGGATCGAATTGTTTCCCCGAAAACCTCTGAATTTCCTCGCGCGCTGCCGATATCGGCAGCGCCTTGCGATACGGCCGGTCTGAGATCATCGCGTCCAGTGTGTCGGCCACCGCGAATATTCTTGCCCCGATCGGAATCTGTTCGCCCTTCAGACCGCGCGGGTAGCCGGAGCCGTCGTAGCACTCTTGATGCGAGAGCACGATTTCGGCGGCTTCCTTCAAAAACGGAATTCTCTCCAGCACGGCGAATCCGATGTCGCAATGTCGGCGCATGATTTCGCGCTCTTCCGCGGTCAGCGGTCCGGGCTTCGTGAGGATGCTGTCCGGCACTCCCATCTTGCCGATGTCGTGGAGGAACGCGCCCCGGGCGATATGCCGCAGCAGCCCCTTCTCGACCCCCATCGCCCGCGCGATCGTAATCGTGAACGCGGTCACGCGCTGGCAGTGACCCTCGGTTTCCGCATCCTTGGCGTCTAGCGCGCCACCCAACGCCTCCAGCGTGTAGTCGTAGGATTGTTCGAGGTCCTGTAGCGCGATCGAAAGCTGCTGCGTGCGCTCGGCGACCAGTTGCTCCAGGTCGCTTTGATACGTCCGGTTCTCGAGTACGAGTCCTCGGTGTTCGAGCGCGCGCCGGACGCTCAGGTAAAGTTGATCCTTTTCGAAGGGTTTCAGAATGTAGTCGTAGGCGCCGGCACGAATCGCCTCAAGAGCGATCGAAATGTCATGCATGGCCGTGACCATGATCACAGGTACGTCCGGATCGTCCAGACGCAGCTCGCCCAGCAGCTTCAGCCCGTCCATTTCCGGCATCACGATGTCGCTGAGGACCAGATCGAATCGATCTTTGCGGAAAGCCTCAAGTCCTAGCTTGCCGTTCGACGACGTCGTGCACTGGAATCCCTGTGCATCCAGCAGGGTCGAAATCACCTCGCGAATGGCCTCTTCGTCGTCTACAACTAGGATTTTTTCCTTGGGCATGGGCGCTCCATCCGATGAGCCATTATAAGGCACGGCACACCGCGCCGGAGCGTTTGTTGCCGTATCTAATAACCGTGTGCTAGGTTTTACAATGGCTCTTTAATATCCCCATATTGATTGCCGAGGATTCTGGAGTGCGGCCCCGTGTCACTCGGATCAGCCCCCATAATGACGTTTGCTCCCAACCCGGGATTTCTCGCTGTCGCCTTCATGGAGGGCTCCGCCGCCTTCATTCTACTGGTCTTGTATTGGTTGCTCGTCCCCAGCTTCCCCGCGCGGTTCTTCCGATACTGGCTAGCCGGCTGGACCGTGTACGTGGGCCTGGAGGGTCTGCGCATCTATTCTCTATGGCGCGGCGGTTCGAATGATCCTCGTTTTGTCCCTGAGCTAGCGGTGTTGGCAGCGGCGCTGTTTTTTGCTGCGGTGCTCGAATGTCTTGGCCTGGGAAAGTCGTTGAAGTACCTGTGGCCTTTGGGCGGGATCGTCGCCAGTCTTTTTATCGCGCTGGGTTCGGTTTCGCATATGCCGCACCTTCGGCGAGACGCGGAATCGATGTTTGAGTGCCTCCTCTACCTCACTTCCGGCTGGCTCTTTTGGCGATCGCAGGGGAAACACCGCGGCGTGGGATGGAAGCTCCTTGCAGGCGGTTTTCTCCTGCGTGGCCTCCACGGTATGGATCGGTCCGATTGGACGGCGCACAGCCTCGGCTTGTTCCGCGTTTCATTCGAAGGCTTGTTTGGAATCATGATGGGTATCGCGATGGCCGTTCTGGTTTTGGAGGCCGGTCGGGTCCGCACCGAAGATCTGAACGAGAAATTGCGGCGGTTGGCACTGATTACGGCCGAGGCCACGCAGTCCTCCAGAGTAGAAGACGCTCTCCAGGGGGTTTTGCACCATCTCGTTGAAAGCCTGGCTGCAAGTCACGGACTTGTACTTTTGATCGATGATCCTGCCCAACCCACCGCGCTCGGGATCGGGGCTTCGGTTGGTCTGAGCGACAGATTTCGCAAGCAAACTGGGCGAATTTCCGCCGCCGAGCCATGGGTACAGGACGTACTCCATCGGGAGGCGCCTTTTGCCTCTTATCGTGATGTCACGGACGCAACCGTTCAGCGATGGATGGAAACGGAAAGGCTCGACTCTCTCGTCCTGGTTCGCATTCCCGGAAAGACGGGCCCGCTCGGAATGCTCGGAATTGGTTCTTCCGTTCCGCGCTCTTTCGAAACCGAAGAAGAGCACTATCTTGTGAACGTCGCCAACCTTCTCGGACTGACGGTTGAAAACGTCGCCCTGTTCGAAAGCGCCGCAGCTTCCCGCAGACAGTGGCTGGATACGTTTGATTCCATCGATGATTTAATCCTAGTCCACTCGCTCGATGGCCGCATCATTCGCGCCAATCGTCCGCTCGCCCAGCATCTCGAAGTCGAACCAGAATCCCTCGTGGGCCGCGGCGTGCGCGATGTGCTTCGTCAGGGCAGTGTCGTTCCCTGGGTTCGTTGTCCCTATTGTGAAGGCGCAGCCGGAAAAGCCGAGACCATCGATCCCTCGTTCGGCGGTTATTTTCTGGCCACGGATTCCGCTCTTCATGATTCCGAAGGCGGGCGCCTGGGAACGATTCACGTTCTCAAGGATTTCACCAGCCGGCGCCAGGCCGAAAATAAGTTCCGTACACTGTTTGAGAAGGTTCAGGAAGGCGTTTTCATTTCCACGCCCGAAGGGCATTTCGTGGACTTTAACGATGCCTTCATGCGTATCCTCGGCTATGAAAGCCACGACGATTTGCTTCGAGCGGATCTTCCGGCACAGCTGTATGTTGACCCGGCCGACCGCGAACGAAGGCAGCGCCTGCTGCAGGAGTACGGCGAGGTCGTGGACTTCGAATTTGATTTCCTCCGGCTCGACGGTGAAGTTCGCACGGCCCATGAATCCAGCTTTGCCACTCGAGATGACTCCGGCGCCGTGGTGGCGTATCAGGGCTTCCTGCTCGATATCACCGACCAGAAGCAGGCGGAAATCGACATTCGCCGCCGCAACCGCGCCTTGCTCGCGCTCAACGCGATCGGAGAATTGCTGGGCCAATCCGTGGCGATGGAGGATGGCCTGACGGCTGCCCTCCTGAAGATTACAGAGCTGTTCTCCCTCAGCGCCGCCGCGGTCTATTTCCTCGATCAGCCTACCAGGGTCCTCAAGCGCGCAGCCGCCGTGGGCTATCAATCCGAGTCAGCCCGCAGGAATGCTCCGATGCAGATATCCGCAGGCTTGGTTGAACAAATTCGCCAGGCTCGCGCCACATTGCTTTCCGGCGCCCTTCCTGCTCTCCCGGAGGAATTTCGCGAACTGCATCACAAGGAGAATATCCAGATTTCGCAAATCGTCGTCCTCTGGGCCAAGGACCGCATCATGGGCATTCTGGTCGTGGGGAATCGTGAGATGCGGCCCTTTTCGACCGCGGAGTTGAATTTGCTCTCGGCCGTCGGAAACCAGATCGCTGCGACCATTGATAAATCTCTGCTGCTTGAGAAGACGCGCGAGGCATATGACACGCTGCGCTGTACTCAGGAGCAGCTCCTGCAGAGCGAAAAGATGGCGGCCGTCGGACAACTGATCTCCGGCGTCGCCCACGAACTCAACAATCCGCTCACCGCGATTCTGGGTTACAGCCAGCTTTTGAAATCGGAGGAATTCGTGCACCCGCGCGGCGCGGACTACCTCGAGAAGCTTTATAAGCAGGCGCAGCGCACGCACCACATCGTACAGAATTTGCTCAGCTTCGCGCGCCAGCAGAAGCCTCACCGCGCGCCGGTGCAGCTCAATCAGATTTTGGAGGACACGCTCGTTCTTCGTGAATTCGACATGAAGCTTCACAACATCGTCGTTCACCGGGAATTCGAACCGCACTTGCCCATGACCGCTGGAGATTTCCATCAACTCGAGCAGGTGTTTCTGAATCTCTTAAACAACGCCGTAGATGCCATTCAAGAAAAAGGCGGCTCGGGCGAGATTTGGATTCGCACGGAAACGGTCGGGCAGCGCCTGTGCGTTGAGGTCACCGATAGCGGCCCCGGCGTTACCAACCCGCACAAGATTTTCGATCCCTTTTACACTACGAAACCGGTTGGCAAAGGCACCGGCCTCGGCCTTAGCATCTGTTACGGCATCGTGAAGGAACACGGAGGCGAAATTCAGGTACGGAATTCGCCGCCGCGCGGCGCCACATTTAGCATCTCGTTGCCGCTGTCGGATGAAACTTCAGTGGCGTCGAACGAACCGGCTTCCCGCCGGGCGCATGCCATGCCTGGCACAATCTTGCTCGTTGACCAGGAAGAAGCGCTTCTGCTGCTGGAACAGGAAGTCTTGGTTTCCAGCGGAGCTCTGGTCAAAGTGGCCCGGACCGCGGAGGAAGCGATTGAAATTCTCAATCGCGATTTTGTGGATGCCGTGGTTTCAGACATCAATCTGCCCGGCAAGACTTCGACTGCCGACCTCTACGGTTGGATCAAGGAGAATCGCTTGGACCTTGCCACGCGCATCGTCTTCACTGCATCCAACGCGGGCGACGCCGCCGCACACATTCTACGGAATTCGGGCTGTCCCGTCCTCGCGAAGCCGTTTCCCGTCGAAGAGTTTTGCAAGGCGGTCCAATCTGTTCTCGCTGGTCCCGTCACCAGCAATTCCCGTTCGTAAAATTCGACGAAGTCCTGGTTGCGCATCCGCTAAATCAGTGTTGTACGATTTGGATGACTTGCGCTCTGGCATTCGTCTACCTATGATGGATTCGTGAGCTTTCATTTGAACGGGGACCTTGCGCTGAGGCGAGCCCGGCGCCGGGATCGTCGATTCGCGTCGCGTGTGACGCTGGCGGTTTTTATCCTGGGATTCGTCTTGGCACTCCCGGCAACATCCGTTCCGTCGGCGGACGCTTCGCAGGTCGCGGCCACACCGAATCCTGATTTTCTGAAGGCGGCGGACGAGGTGCTCGAGCAGATGAGCGTGATTCTTCATCTGCCGATCAGGCAGCCGCTGAAGAAAAGCCTCCGCTCGAAACAGGAAATCCGCACGTACCTGATCCAGGCGGACAAGGAAGATAAAAACGATGAGCAACGTTACGCCGACGCGAAGTCTTTGGAAGCCTTTGGCCTGATCCCCAGGAACTTTCCGCTCGATTCTTTCATGCTCGATGTGCTCACCGAGCAGGTCGCCGGTTTGTACGACCCAAAGGCGAAGGAGTTTTATATCGCCGATTGGATTCCCTCCGACGAGCAGCGCGACGTGATGTCCCACGAACTGACGCACGCGCTGGAAGATCAAACCTTTGACGTGGATCCGTGGATCAAAGCGGCTCGCCCCAACGACGACGCAGAACTCGCCCGCGACTCCGTGAGCGAAGGCACGGCGCTCGCTGCCATGCTCGATTACTCGCTGCGGGATCAGCACCTCAGCGTTCGCGAAATCGGCGACGTGACGACGCTGATTCGACCCGGCGCGGTTGAAGAGATGGATAAAGATTCGAACCTGGCGAAAGCCCCGATTGTGATCCGCGATGGCCTGCTCTTCCCGTATCTCGCGGGCACTTCTTTTTCCCAGCAATTCCTGAAAGCGCACACGGGCTGGCAGGATCTCCATCTGCTGTTCGAACGTCCGCCGGTTTCGACGCAGCAGATCATGCATCCGGATTTCTACCTGAAAAACGTGGGCCCGGCCAAGGTGACTCTGCCAAAGCTGAAAGGAATCGTTCCGGCGGATTGGAAGCCACTCGAAGAAAATGTGATGGGTGAGTTCGGCCTGGAAGAAATCTTGAAACAATTTCTCGATCCGGCGCGCGCTGCACAGCTTGCGCCCTCGTGGGACGGCGACCGCTACGCGCTTTTCGAGGATGCCAAGACGAAGGATTCGCGGCTCGTGTTCTTGCTGGCGCTGGAAACGGCGGACGATGCGGCGCGGTTTTTCGGCCAGTACAGCGAAGCTCTCGAACTGAAGTATTCGTCACGCACGCAGCTGTACCGCCGGCCAAATTTCTTCCAGTTTCAGACCGATACGGGCGGCGTTTTTCTGCGATGCGTTGATCTGCAATGCGTTACGGTCGAAGGCGCCACGCGTCAAACATATGACGCGATCAACCGCGCCCTCGGCTGGCCTCCCGCTCCGGGTCCGGTTGAGCCAAGTCCATCCGTGGCCCAAATTCCGAATCCAGCAGTTCACGCCGCGCGCTAGAATTTCACCGATGGCGCTCTTCGACATGCCGCGCGTTCCGGAGCGGGAAGTGATGGATGATTTGGGCGAGGTCGAGGCATATTCCTCGGCTGCCGCGCAGGCCTATCTCAACACAATAGACGACACGCTGGTCGAGCACGCGCTTCGGCTTGTTAAGGGGCGCGAGCGCGGCCGCGCCCTGGACATCGGTACGGGCCCCGGACAAATCGTGATCAAACTCGCGAAGCGCCTGGCGGAATGGAAATTCGTTGGCGTGGATCGCTCGCCGGGAATGATCGCCCAGGCGCAGGCGAATCTCGCATCCGCGAGCGGAGAACTCGCCGGGCGCGTCGAATTCCATGTGGCGGATGGAAACCACCTTCCGTTTCCGGACAGCAGCTTCGATCTCGTCATGTGCAACTCGGTCCTGCATCATCTCGCTGAGCCGGAAAAACTTCTTTCTGAAATGTCGCGGCTCGTGAATTCCGGCGGCGCGATTCTGCTTCGCGATCTTCGCCGGCCCGGCCGATTCACGTATCCACTGCATGTCCGCTGGCACGGCCGGCACTATTCCGGGCTGATGAACCAGCTCTACTGCGATTCCGTGCGCTCGGCCTACACCGTGCCGGAACTTAAACGGATGCTCGATTCCGCGGCGCTTCCGCGCACGCGCGTGTTCGAGCACCATTCCACGCACATCGGCCTCGAGCGTCCCATCGCTTCGTGAGCCGACTCTTTCGCCGCGCGCGTCGCGCCGAGTTGTCCGGTGAATTGTTTAGTCGTTGAATGCCGCGTCGGCGGCGACGCCCCTCTGGATGACCATCACGGTTTGGTCGTCCACAGGACGGCGGCCTGACGAATGTTTCTCGACATCGGCGACGCACGCCGCAACCAGATCCCTCGGTTCCCAACCATGCCGCCCGGCGGTCGCGCGCGATATCGCGGCGATGCCATATTCCTCGCCGGAATTGTCTTTCGCTTCCGAAATGCCATCGGTGTAAAGGAGCAAACTGTCCCGCGGCTCGAGGCTCACACGCCGCACGGTATAGCTGCTGGTCGAAAACATTCCCAGCGGTAATCCCGTCGCCTCCAGACTCGTCACGCCATTTTTCGAGGCCAACAAAACTGGAAAGTGACCCGCGCTGGCGATTTCAATCGCACCGGAGCGGCCGGCGCGTCCGCAAACGAGCGTGGCATATTGCCCGGCGATTGTGCTCTCGCAAAACACGCGATTCGCCATTTCCATCAGCCGATCCAGTTCGAGCCCGACGCCGGAGAGCGCGCGAAACATTGCGTGGAGGTGCGTCATCAGCAGGGAAGCCGCAACCTTCTTGCCCGTAACGTCGCCGAGAAGGAAAATCAGTTCGCCTGCTTCGCCCGCGCCCGGAATCAAATCGCAGTAATCGCCGCTCACAATTCCCGCGGGCCTATACAGATAGTGAACACGCCAATCGCGATAGCGCACATCGGTTTGAGGGAGCAGCCCGCGCTGGACGCGCGACGCGAGCTCGAGATCGCGTTCCAGAGCGCGCTGTTCGTCGCTGCTCAGGTGATCGAGACACAGGCGAACCAGAGGATCGCTAAGGAGCCTTTCCTTTTCGACAGATTCGTGACACTCATCGCAGATGCCGTAGGTCCCCTCATCCATTCTCCGGATCGCGAAATCCACATCCGCGAGAAGCTTGTGGAAGGGAGCGGACATATCCGCCGCATCGGTCAGGGGGATCGTCGAGATCGCGACTTTGAGGCTATCGCGCCGTTTTTCGAGCTGTTCGCGGAGATAGGGATCGCTGATTCCGGCCACTCTTTTGTTCTCCGTTTCCGAGATTCTCGCGGTTTGAGCTGCAGCGCTATCCGATTCTGGCATGAAATTTACCCCCCGTTTGCTCGATCCTGAGTTAGATTCATCGGTCCCGGTTCGCGATTCGAGTAAGCTGGTTAACGGAAGCTCATTGGACCGTCTCCAGAGTCAACGCTTTTGGCCGGCTCCCGTCAATGTCGGTAAGCCCGAACTCAGCCGCGACCTCGGCAGCGATCAGTGTTCGCCCGGTTCGCCTTAGGCTTTCGGGGTCTCCGGCCAAGGCGGCAACAGCCCGCCCAATAAACTGCGGCGATTCCGAATTCGACAGGTCGAGAAACTGCGCGAATCGCATGACGCTCTCGGTTCTCACCAGCCCAGGGTAAAGAGAAACAACGGCCACGCCGAAGGGGCGCAGTTCCTGTGCCATGTCGCGGGTCATTTTGTCGGTGGCCGCCTTGGCGGCGCCGTAAGGGACATTGCCAATGTATCTTTGGCTTGCCCAGAAGGAGACATTTACGATCAGCCCATTCTTCTGCGCGACCATGATCTTGGCTGCTTCTGCGCTCGCGATATAACAGGCGCGTGTGCCCGCATCAAACATGGCATCCCACCGCCATACCGGCTGCTCCCAGAACGGTCTCGTCCAAGTGAACTCGCCGTCTTCGATCATGCGTTCATATCCGCCCCATGCTGAATTCACCAATATGTCGATGCGTCCCGCGTCGCTAGCAATTCGCCGAAATACAGCTCGGGTTTCTTCGTCATTGCGATGGTCGCACGGCAGTCCGATCCCAACGCCGCCGAGCGCCGCGACGTCCGCAGCGGTCGAGTGAATCGTTCCTGGCAGTCCGTCAACGGACAGACCTTCTTCAACTGTTCTCCCGGTCAAGTAGACGGTAGCGCCGACCTCGCCAAGCCCAAGTGCAACACCCCTTCCGATACCCCGGGTTGCCCCTGTGACAAGCGCGATTTTGTTTTTCAAACGATTCATGGGGTCGGCCTGGGAGATTCTGATTCGGGAGCCGGATCGAGGAGGCTGCGGCCGGCCTTGCGCTCAAGACGCACGAGGCGCTTTTCGAACTGCGCACGGCGCTCGCGACAAGCGGCTGGAGCAATCGTGCCGAAGCGGTGAGCGTTCCGAAGCTCGAGAAGCGCCCTGCGTGCGAGTGCCGCGGCGCGGTGGGGCTCGCGCATGCGATGCTCGTAATAGATCGCGAGCTGTTCGTAGGCTTCGAAGCCTTCGCGCGAATTTCCGAGCGTGCTTTCCCAGAGTTCCCGCGCGAGTTCCAAGTCTCCTTCGCGCTTCGCGAGACGCGCGAGCGAGCTTCGCGCCGCGCGATCGGTTTCCCGCGGTAGCTCGCGCGCGATGGATTGCTGGTACAACTTTCGCGCGCGGACAGAATCGCCGCGCCGCTCGCAGATGCGCGACACGCCGAAAAGCTCAAGCCCATCGTGCCCGTGGGTTTCGGGGTTTCCGAGAAGCGAAAGAGTTCGAGTCGCGAGCGCCGCGAGTCCGCGGAGGTCCATTTGATTGTGATGGAAAATCGGGACGAGCGGCTCGGGCGGTCCGCCGCGCAGATATTCGAAATAGATTTGAGGAATCATGGCAGACACCATGTCCGCACCGCGATTCCAACCGAGGACGTGGAGCTCCAGTTCCGCCAGGCGGACCGATCCTATTCGCAGGCGCCAAAGATTTCGCGCCGGATGCAGAAAGTCGAGATGGGCGCGCGGAACGGGGGCGCGAATGCATCGAGTCATTCGGTAGCGAGTTTCGAGCAGCGGCCAGTCGAAGGATTTTCCGTTGAAGGTGACGAGCACGGGTCGCTCCGCCATGCGTTCGGCCAGCGCGGAAAGCACGGAATGCTCTTCGCTATGATCGCGCATGAAGAATTGCTCGACTTCAAGCCCGCACGCGTCCCACCAGCCGATGCCGACGAGAAACGGGTACGTGCCCGTTCCGCCGGCGAGGCCGGTCGTTTCCGTATCGAGGAAAAGCCACTGTCGCGGGTCCGCGACTTCCTTCGGAGCGCCGGGCGCCATCAGGCGCAGCGCTTCGGAATTTAATTCGCCATCGGGAACGCCAAGGTCAGGCGCGCTGGCCACCGGCTCCGAGAACCATTTCCGCAGCGCGAGATGGTCTCCGAACTTGTTGCTCCTGACCGAGGCTTCCAGAATTTCAGTCAGCCTCGTGGCTCCCTCCGGAATATCGGGCGAGTGGCCCCGTGGCGTGGCATCGGCCACGGCAGGCGCGGAGACAGCCTTCCCACGCGAGGGCGCAGGCTGGAGGGCCTTGAGGCGGCTGATTAGGCGGGAGGCATTCACCGACAAATTCCTTGCGACGAGTGCCTTGCCCGACCCGAACGCGAGAACCTCGAAATATTTGCGATTAGACGCATGTCCGATCCTTTGTTTTCACGTATTTAGGTGTGATTCCAATTCTGGGAATTTGCGATTAGAAATGTGCGATCCGGGCGCGATTGCTCGAGCGTCGAATCCGAACAGGGGCAGGCGCGAATGGGCGGCGCGATGCCGAGGTTGTTCGCCGGGCACGTTATATCGTGCCCCCACGGAACCGTCCCTCATGATCGTTGGACGCGAACTTTGGCGGGAAGAGGCTACGCGACGCCAAGGATGTTTGCCGGGCACAGCATGCTGTGCCCCTACGTCGGATCTCATTTGCGGCATCTCATCGTGCTCCTTGCATTCGTTGGCACGTTAGCATCTGCAAAAATTGAAAAGGCAAGAAGCGCCTGTGGACTTTTCCGGGATGCTGGCCAGCCCCCTGCGCCAGGGCTGAAGTCCCACGCTTCCACCGGGGAAACCATCTCCTTCGGGGCTCGCGCTTAGGCGCACAGGTGCTCCAGAATCGCGAGGGCGGCTTCTTTTGTGCGCTCGCTTTTCATTCCTGCGGGACCGACGCAGGACGGACAGCCGCTGTCGCACGGGCATGAGGCGATCAGCTCGCGGGTGCGTTGCAGCAAAAGCTCATGAACGCGATAGAGTGGCTCGCTGAATCCTATGCCGCCGGGATACGCGTCGTAGAGATATAGATTCGGCTCGAAATATTCCTTCATCTCGGCCGGGTCGTTCATCGCCGTAGAAAATTCCTGCCACTCGGTTTCGACGCCCGGACTTGCGGGGCGCTCGCCGACCGCAGTGCCCAGATCGCGGCGGTCGCACATCAGCAGAAGCGTGGCCATGGATTCAAGCGCGTGCAGCAGACCGAAAATTCCGCTTTGGCGCTCGGAAAGCGCGAATGGAAGTCCGGTGAGCAGCGAGCGCCCGAGCGTGATCCAGAACGCGGTTGTGTGCATTTCGTTTTCGGGAAGCTCGAGCTTGCCGTCGCCGACGTTTTCGTTTGTGAAGAATTTGATTTTCTTGAAGCCGACGACCTGCGAACGGACAAGAACGTCTCCGTGGGCGCGAGCCGAAGGCCCGAAGATGCGCTCTTCCTCGGCGATTTCTAGGACGCGGACTTGCGTATAGCGGATGGCGTCTGTGTAGTAGTCGATATTCACGCGGCGGACGTAGGCTTTGCGCTGGTCGAAATCGAGGCGGTCCACATGATATTGCTGACCCTGGTGCAGGTAGATCGCTTTCGGGTGCACGGTGGTGAGCGCGGAGGAGAAATCCACTTCGCCGATCACTTCCGCCGCGCCCTTTTTGCCGCCGGTGGTATTGCCGTCGTCTTCGACCGACGCGTGAATGATCACGAAATTGTCGGACGTCACCGAACGCAAACTGACCGTGTCCGCGGGGTACGCTTCCTGCACCCAGTGCCAGTTGGCGCCGCTGCGATGGAGGAACCCCGCTTCCGCGACGCGTTCGCAAAGGTTCTGAACGTCCACGGCGCCGAATTTGTCGCCTGGCGCGATCGGTAGCTCGAACGCAGCACATTTGAGGTGATTAACGAGAATTTCGAGATTGTCCGGCTGAACGTAGGCGTGCTCCGGGGATCGGCCGAAGAAATAATCCGGATGCTGAACGATGAACTGATCGAGCGGGGCGGAAGACGCGACGAGTACGGCGCACGAAGTGCCGCTGCGGCGTCCTGCGCGACCGGCGCGTTGCCAAGTGGATGCAATCGACCCGGCGTAACCAGCCATGACGCACGCGTCGAGCGAGCCGATATCGATTCCCAATTCAAGGGCGTTTGTGGCTACGACACCGCGAACGCGTCCCTCGCGCAGGCCGCGCTCGATCTCGCGACGTTCGCCGGGCAGATAGCCGCCGCGATAGCCACGAATGGGTTCCGCGCCGCCGGGTTGCGCGGGATTGGCCTGCTGGAGATAGGTGAGCAGCACTTCGGTATGTAGGCGGCTATTGGCGAAGACGATTGTCTGCAATTTGCGAGACAGGAGTTCCTTGACGACACGCGTCGTCTCGGTGAGATAGCTACGGCGAATGCCGAGGTTGCGGTTGACCATCGGCGGATTGTAGAAGACGAAGAGTTTTTCGGCCGCCGGCGCGCCATTCTCCTCGATCGTGGCGACTTCGCGCTCCGTCAATTGACCGGCAAGCTCGCCCGGATTGGCAATCGTGGCCGAGCAGCAGATGAATTGAGGACGCGAGCCGTAGAATTCTGCGATGCGCGCGATGCGGCGCAGGACGTTGGCGAGATGGCTGCCGAAAACGCCTCGATAGGTGTGGAGTTCGTCGAGAACGATGTAACGAAGGTTTTCAAACACGCGCGTCCATTTGGTGTGGTGCGGCAGAATCCCGGTGTGTAACATGTCCGGATTCGTGAGAATCACGTGGCCGCGCTCGCGAATGGCTTTGCGTGCGTCGCTCGAAGTGTCGCCGTCGTAGGTGAAGACGCCGAACCGATCGTCGAGGCGCGTCGCGAGATCGTGAAGTTCGGTGAGCTGGTCCTGCGCGAGCGCCTTGGTGGGGAAGAGGTAGAGTGCGCGCGTGTCGGTGTTTTCAAGGATCGCGTTCAGGATCGGGAGGTTGTAGCAGAGCGTCTTACCCGAGGCCGTCGGAGTAACGACTACGAAGTCTTTTCCAGTCCGGGCAATGTCGGCTGCAATGGCCTGGTGGGAGTAGAGGCGGTCAATCCCTTTGGCGCGATAGGCTGCCGCCAACTCCGGTCGCACCCAGGATGGCATTGCGCGGAAGTCGGCATCGCGCGCGGGGATGTGTTTGATCGAGGTGAGGACTTCGTCGCCCCGATAGCGCGCTGCAAGCGCTCCGAGCGCCTCCTGCACGGTATCGAGCATGGAATGAGGCCTTCGAGCCAAGCCGTGCGTCGATGCCGCCATGCCGCCTCCCACGCGAACCGAGGCAAAATGCGCAGGCTTTCGCCACTGGTTTGCGCTTCGCCTTTTGTTCGCTCAGGGTAACATGGGTTACGGTAGGGCGCAATACGCGAGGCCCGCAATTCCTTGGAGCAGGTACTGGACCGCCGAGAGCTACGCTATTCTGTTTTGCGAGCAGAACATTTGAAATGAGGACCACCCGCTCGAAGGATCTATTCCAGCACGATAAGCGCAGTCTTCCCGATACCATGAAGGGTACGAACATCGCCTGAACTTCGTCTTGAAAGATCATTCGGAGTCTTGACCCTGTTGTGGACGAGGGCCCACTGGGTCGGCTTAGCAAAGTGCAAGAATTCACTGGCCGACCCGCTGTAGTCAAACTTCTCGACCAAGTCCAGTCGATCCGCGCATCGGAGGGCGGTGGAAGAAATCGGGCGTGATCGTGGGCACGTTTTTCCCTTTCCCATACTCACTCTCACCTCTTCGCTGCCGGGTCAAATACAGCAGATCCCTCGTTCATAGTCGGGCGGTTGTGGGGTCGTGGAGGCGGAAGTGGGCGATGCGGATGTGTTTGAATTTTTCGTCTTCGACCTGATAGATGCACCAGTTAGTGGTGATGTAGACATCGCCGGCCTTCATGGAGCGGCGTGAGAAATTTTCGTAGTCCTTGAAGAAATGAAATTCAGTATACATTTCGGCGGCGATCATCTCGCCCTCGTGGATGACGGTCTGAACTTCGAGGGCTTCTCGGCAGGATTTGTGCAGCTCGACATACTGCTCGAGAAATCCATCGCGACCGCGGCGCGTGACGGGAGGAGCCTTGGGGTCAGCGAGCATCGTCGGGTATTCGATCAGCACGTCGGAATGATAGAACTCCATGACCTGTTCGTAACGTTTGTGATTGAAGTGGTCGATGTATTGAAGAAGCTTATTTTTGTCCATGGGCGCGGCCTCCTGAGCGGGAGGTTTGTAACACGCACCTTGACAGAACGCAACGAGCTATTGGTGCGAGCGGTAGAGGATGACGCGGACTTTTTCGAGAGTCACGAGGCCGCCACCGATCATTTCGTCGAGGCGCGGCAAGACTTGCTCGATGCGATCGGCTGATTCGATGACCTCGACGACGATCGGCAAGTCCTGCGAGAGGCGCAGAACTTTGTCCGTGTGGTAGATGCTCGCGCCGCCGTATCCGCCGACGCCGCGGAGCACGGTGGCGCCGCTGAATTTCTCGTGACGCAACAGCTCGACGATGGCTTCATAGAGCGGCTTGCCGTGCCACCGGTCGGATTCGCCGATGTGAATGCGCATCAGGGTACGCTCGCCTTCGAATCGTTCGTGCTTCGTAGCGTCGCTCATGTTGTTCCTCCTACGGATTCTTAGATTCGATCGGCGATTTTCATTCCAGCGAAAATTGTGAAGAGGCCGCCGAGCAGGCTCGCGAGAACGTAGGTGGTCGCGAGGCGCCATTGGCCGTCCTGGAGCATGCGCGCGGTCTCCCAGCTGAAAGTGGAAAAAGTGGTGAAGGCGCCGAAGAATCCCACGGTGATGCCGATGCGCCATTCAGGAGGGATGGTCAGGTGCGCGAGCGCGTATTCAGCGATGCCGCCGAGCAGGAAACAGCCGAGCAGGTTGACGACAAGCGTGCCCGACGGGAAGCTGGACCCGGTGCGTTCCTGCACGATGCCTTGCAGCGCATAACGAGCGAGAGTGCCCAGACTGCCAAACACGATTAGCAAAGCAATGCGCACGGCGTCTCCTTGTGCTGCGGGTTTCTGCGCGCCACTCGGGGCCAAAAAAAACTCCCGGGCGCCGAGCGGCGGCCAGGAGTCATCAGTCCGTTGCCGGACGGTTCAGGCGAACTCCATCGCCTTTCCATCTTCGAGATGGATCTTACCACAAGCGAATGCCGGTGCGATTTTCTCGCACGGAAAGAAAATCGTAAGATTTGCCACAGACGGCACCGTGAAGGCATCGAGGAAAACCAAGATTCCCGTCAAAGGCGCAGAGAACGCACAGGAGTAGGAAGCCATAAATGAACGCGAAAGATTGCGCCGCTACTTGCTGGCGGCGCTCTTGGCCTCGGCGGCGAGTTCAGCGTTGTAGTCGTGGTGAGCGACGGCGCGCGAATCAAAAGGTGAGATGTGATGCCAGCGGCCGTCGGCACCCTCGAGGCATTCGTCTTCGGTGATGCGCGCGCCGGGCTGCTTGTCGCGATACAGAAGCAAGCGAATGCTCCAGGGCTTCGCGTAGGTTTTCGGATCTTCCAGGCGAGCCTCGTACTGCATCCGATCGGGGCCGAGCAGGGTATAGCGTTCGACGACATGCAGCTGGTCGCTATGGAAATTTCCAGCTTCGTCGAGCCAGGTCTGGTCGCCGAGGTCGGTGACATCAACGACGAGCGTGGCGCCGTCCCAGTGGCCGCGGGAGTCCCCCATGAAAAAATCGATGCCGTCGTCGTGGGGCACGGAGGACGCGTCCACGATGCGGTAGGCGTGATTGTCGGTGTACACGATCGCGAGGTCGCCGACACTTTGAGTAATTTGAAAAGGCGTGGGCAAGTACGACGCGCGGGGAACGCCGGCCTGGAAGCAGTTGGAGGCAGGGTCCGCGGCTGCGCGATTCTTGAAATTGTCGGCGCGCTGCTTCAGGGCGTCCGGCAGGTACGGAATTTTTCCGTCTGGCGGATCAATGACAATGCTCTTGGCTGACGCGATTCCTTTTGCGGACGGATGGCCCTCGACGTTGACGTACGCTGTCCCGCGAACCTGCCAGATACCGCGGAAATCGGGCGTGCCATCGGAGAGGCGGGGCGGGGAATAGTGCGAGGCGGCGTTCTGGCCCGCGGCGCGCGGCGCCGCGAGGCAGGGCGCGACCACTGTCGCGGCCGTCAAGATCGAAACTGCGATTCGGCTATTCATGCTTGCTCGCCGTGTTGCCTTCCGAACGAGTGTAGTGATCCACGTCCCGTTCGCCTTCGTGACAATCATAGTAGACGATCTGATCCTTCGCGGGATTTCGCCTCAGCGTCAGATGCATGGTCCAGGGCTTCGTAAACACGGTAGGATCTTCGACCGTGGCCGAGTACGCGATCGTGTTGGGATCGAGCATGGCGTACCGCTCGACCACGTGCTCGTTTTCGTCCACGAAATTCCCGTCCATGTCCAGCCAGCTGCGGCCGTTGAAATTCGCCACGTCCACGACGAACGTGTCGCCTTCCCAATGGCCGCGCGAGTCTCCGTCCCATGCCCAATAGTGCTTCGGGTGGGCACTGTCGTCTTCCGGGATGATACGGATGTCGTGAACGTACTCGAAGAGAATGGTGATGTACTTTTCGTCCTGAATAATGCGGAAGGGCATGATGCTGGAAGGCTGCTCGATGATGCGCGGCACGCCGGGAACGTGGCAGTGCGCCTCAGGATCGTGGTAGGGATCGTGAAGATCGCGATACTCGCGGATTTTGTCGGTCACAGGCAGGTAGGGGAATGGGAGGGGAGTGCCGGGACTGTGAATGTCGCCGAGGCCGGCTTTGCGCAGCGCTTCGATGCCGACGTCGTTGTGCCATAAACCCTGGAAATTCGGATGTCCGTCGGGGAGGCGCGGAATGGGTCCCGCAACGTCCGGCGCGGAGGCAATCGTTATCGTGGTTGGAACCTGCGATGGTGTCTTTGGTGCTTGAGCTGCGAGCGGCGAGGCGCCGAGTGAAAGTGTTGCGAGCGCGGCTGCGGCGACAATCGCGATTCTCATACGCTGCAGCCTCACGGATTCGATTTCGGAGCAGGCACGGAGAGATCCGGCGGCGGGGGTGGCGTCGCGCCGATAATTGCTCCACCCAGAACGCGCCGGCCGTCGGGAAGTCTGACCTGCTGCGCGAATGCGTTGTGCGATCCGTCTTTGGCCATGAATCCGGTGACGATTAACTCGTCGCCGGCCTTGACGGAGTCCTTCCGCCAGCCGTTGCGGTAAAGGAAGCTGGGAGCGCCGGCTTGAACGCTCCACTGCGTCACAGTGCCGTCGTCATTCTTCACGTCAACGGTCAAGTAGCTGTGAGGATTGATCATCTCCCATTTCACGACGACGCCATGGAGCGTGACGGGCTTATTGAAATCGAATTCGGCGCCGAATGAGTGATGCGCACGCGCGGCGGGAGCGGCAGCGAATAAGGCGGCGATGGCTGCGAGCGTGGCGAGCAGTTTAGCGTTCATGGCTTTCCCCAGCCTTACACAGGCACCCAGGAAGTGCAGCGCGTGGGTGGTGAATAACACTAAAACTGACGGGCGTCAACTTGCGTGCTTGCGTGCTTGCGTGCTTGAGAACTGAGGCTTGACAGTCTGGCGCTTAGGCCGCTAGATAGGTACATGGCCCAATCCATATTCATTTTTGATTTTGGCACTAACGAGGAAGCGGCACAACAGGCCCGTCACAAGATCGAGGGCTGGAAGCAGGGATTCCGGCTTGGCAACAAGATGACGCTGAAATTCGACCGGGAAGACATCGCGGCCGGGGAAGAGGGCGAGGCCGAGGCGCCCGCGAAGGTGGCGAAGAAGTCTGCGGAAAAAAAGTCGGCCGAGAAGATGGGCGATGGCGCGGAAGGATCTACGCGTGTTCGCGTCCTGGTGCGGCTGGATTTTTCGGACCACGAAAAGCTGTCGCACCAGCGTTGGCTGGACCGGATTCCGGCTGAGGAGCCGTTCAAATCGGCCAAGGCGGAGACACTCCGGAGCGGCGATCCGGAGCACGCGAAGGTCGCGCAGCGCTTCGATTTGCTGGACTGACGAACCTGTGTGAGAACTCATAGCTTCTCCCCTCAGCGGCTCAAGCCGCGTTGATTTGCAGCCCTGACGGCGCCGACGAAGTCGTGCCCACACGAAAAACGGACCTGGTGGCAGAGATTCTGCGTATCGGGCAAAGGGTCGGTTTGCGGGCGCCAATTTGGACGTCTGGGATGGGGCGGCGAATCAGGGCTGGGTGGTCGTGTGGCTGACAATTTGGCTATAATGGGCCGAAGGTGATACAAGTGGCCCGTCCTTCCGGCGGAGGCATTCCCGATGGCCTCTCAGGTTAAGGTCAAGACAACTCGATTTGACGCTTCGAAGTACCACGGCCTCGACCGCGATGCGCTGATACGCATCTACCGCACGATGTTCCTTTCGAGGCGGCTCGACGACCGCGAAATCCAGCTCAAGCGGCAGAACAAGATCTTTTTTCAGATCAGCGGTGCGGGGCATGAGGCTGTTCTCGCCGCAACGGGCCTGTTGCTGAAACCCGGCTATGACTGGTTTTTCCCCTACTATCGCGATCGCGCGCTGATGTTGATGCTGGGCGTGACACCTCACGACATGCTCTTGCAGGCCGTTGGCGCAGGGGATGACCCCTCGTCGGGCGGGCGACAGATGCCCTCGCACTGGGGCAGCAGGCGGCTGAATATTGTGCCGAGCGCTTCGTCCACCGGGATGCAGTGGCTCCACGCCGTGGGTTCGGCGGAGGCGTCGCTCTATTACGACAAATTCCCTAAGGCGCTCGATCAGGCGCGTAAAGCGCCCTTGGGCGATTCACTAAGCCATCACCGCGATGAGCTTGTGTTCGTTTCGGGCGGCGACGGGTCAACGAGCGAAGGCGAATTCTTCGAGGCGCTGAACGCGGCGGCTCTGCGGCGCGTCCCCGTGCTGTTTTTGGTCGAGGACAACGGCTACGCGATTTCCGTGCCCGTGGAAGCGCAGACGGCCGGCGGCAATATTTCGAAGCTCGCAGCGAATTTCCCGAATTTCACGATCGAAGAGTGCGACGGAACCGACCCGCTTGAAAGCTATGCGGCACTCGGGCGCGGGGTGGCGCACTGCCGGGCGCGACGGGGGCCAGCGCTTGTCCATGCACACGTGACACGTCCGTATTCGCATTCTCTTTCCGACGACGAGAAGCTTTACAAGACGCCGAAGGCCCGCGATGCCGAGGCGACGCGCGACCCGGTTCCGAAGTTTGGGTTGTTTCTGGTGCGAGAAGGGATTCTCGAAGAAAGCGAGATGGAGACGCTCGAGGCCGATGTGGACCGCGAGGTTCTGGAGGCCACGGACCGAGCCCTCGCTGCCCGGCCGTCGCCCACGGACTCGATCTATGTGGCCGTCTACTCGCCGGACATTGATCCGACGGGAGCGCAGTTTGAAGTCGCACCGAAATTCACGGATCACACCGACGGCGGCGTAATCGCCAAAACGAAAACGATGGTCGAAATGGTTTCCGCGACACTGGCGGACGAAATGGCCAGCGACGAGCGAATCGTGCTGTTCGGTGAAGACGTGGCGGACTGCTCGCGCGAAGAAGACCTCCCGAATGTGAAAGGGAAGGGAGGAGTCTTCAAAGCCACGGAGGGATTGCAGCGCCGGTATGGTTCGACGCGGGTATTCAACACACCGATTGCCGAGGCCGGAATTGTGGGCCGGGCGCTGGGGATGGCGGTGCGTGGGTTGAAGCCGGTCGCGGAAATACAATTCTTCGATTACATCTGGCCGGCGATGATGCAATTCCGCAATGAGCTGTCAAACATGCGGTGGCGCTCGGCGGGGAATTTCAAGTGCCCGGCCGTGGTTCGCGTGGCGATTGGCGGGTATTTGACGGGTGGCGGAATTTATCACAGCCAGTCCGGCGAGGTAATTTTCACGCACATTCCGGGATTGCGGGTAGTCATGCCATCCACGGCGCTCGATCTTTGCGGCCTTCTGCGAGCAGCGATCCGATCCGATGATCCGGTGATGTTTCTCGAACACAAACATCTCTACCGGCAGCCGTACAATCGCTCGCCGTATCCCGGGGCGGACTTCACGGTGCCCTTCGGTAAGGCGCGCGTGGCGCGCGAGGGCACCGACGTGAGCATTATCACATACGGCGCGGTGGTGCATCGCGCGGAAGTGGCGGCTGCGGAATTAGCGCGTGAGGGAGTCTCAGCCGAGGTAATCGATCTGCGATCTCTGAGCCCGTACGATTGGGAAGCGATCGCGGCAAGCGTAACCAAGACCAATCGCTTAATCGTGGCGTATGAGGACACGCGCTCGTGGGGTTACGGCGCTGAAATCGCAGCGCGGGTTGCCGACGAACTTTTCGGCGATCTCGACGCGCCGGTCCGGCGTGTCGCGGCGACAGATACCTTCTGCGCCTACCACCCGTCGCTCGAGGACGCCATTCTTCCGCAGACGGCCGATATTGTTCGTGCGGTTCGCGACCTAGTAGCGTATTGAGCCGGACAAAGAAACTTTATGGGACCTGGCACCGTATCTATTGGTGAGAACGGAGCCGATGGGTCTTGCGCTCGGGAGGTTTGAAGATGACTTGCGGAAACTGCCAAAGGGACCTCGCGGACTATTCGAATTTCTGCTACTTCTGCGGAGCACGACAGCACGTTTCGCCGGACGGCCCGCCGCGAGCGTCCAAGCGGCTCATGCGGTCAGTGGTGGATTGCAAGATTGCAGGCGTATGCGGCGGAATCGCTGAGTACTTGGAAATGGACTCGACGCTCGTCCGGCTGGTCTGGGTGTTGCTGGTCCTGATGCCGGTGCCGGTCGTGCCGGCGTTGATCGGTTATTTTGTGGCCTGGCTGGTGATGCCGAAAGCGCCTTACCCCATGCCTGCCGCGCCCGCGCAATCCAGCGCGCCGCATTCGGCTCAGCCAGCTTAAAACGGAGGGAGCGCGCGGCGGGAATCAGTCTTTGATCTTCGCTTTGCGGGGCGAGGTGCGGCCCTCCCGGAAAAGTGCTTGATCGAGTGAGATCAAGCCGGCGCCGACCGTGGCTAGCGCGAACGCGGAGACGGCGAGCACGAGAGGCAACTCGTAGTTCCGCACGGCCATTGGGTTCGAAATGACGTTGTGAACCCTCCACAGTCCGACGGCCATTTCGATGGCCAGCAATAGTCCCGCTACTCTCGTGAATAGGCCCGCGACCAGCATGCATCCGCCGAAAAACTCAATTACTCCCGCGATGTATACGAAATATCCAGGAAGTCCCATGTGGGTAAACGACAGCATCGCGTCCCGGGTGTGTCCGAACAGCTTTGGGTAACCGTGATAGATGAAAATTACCCCCGCGGCCACGCGCAGGAGCAGCAGCCCGACCGGCTTCAATTTATCGAGAATCTGCATTCGAACTCTCCTTGGCAGTGAAACGGGGAAACCGGAATCGCAGTGCCGGATTGTAACAGAACGCCGCGCACCCGCACCTTTTGCGACACATCGGCAGTATATTCCCCCGCACTGTCCGCAGGCGCGCTGGACCGTTGGTGTAGAATTCATATTCAGCGTGAAAATCGAATGCACGTGCCGCTAACGGTCCGAAAGTTGTTGCTGGGTTTCGTCGTGGTCCTGGTGATATGCATCGCCGCGTATCTGCGATTTCACCGTTCGAAGCCGGTTCTGGAAGTAGCCTACGCGGGTAATCGACAGGTCATCCTGTGGGATTCGAGCGCGGAGATTCGCGAAGCCATCGGTACACTCAAGTACGGCGACCGTCTGGACGTGCTCGACCATTTTCAGCAACAGACGAGGGTGCGCACGACGGCCGGTCTGCTCGGATGGGTCGCGCAGAGCGACCTGATGTCCGTGGATCTGTGGCAAAAGATGCAGGATCTCGAGGCGATGGCGAAGGCGTCGCCTGTCGAAGCGCGGGGTTCGACGCGCGTGATCAGCAACCTGCATATCGTGCCCGGGCGCGAATCGCCGCGGCTGCGACAGATCGGCAAAGGGATTCCCGTGGAGATGTTTGAACGGCAAGCCGTTGAAATTCCTGCGACCGCTATTGCGCCCACGCCAGCGGCGGCGCATAGCGACGAGGGAGACAACGCGGGCGCGCCTCCTGCGGCGAGGAAAGAAGACTGGTGGCTCGTGCGCGCCCACCTGGCCGATCAGACGACCGTGGCGGGTTGGATTCTCGGCCGATTTGTGGACCTGGATGTTCCTCCGCCGCTTCCGGACTATGCCAGCTCGGCCGGGCTGCGCATTGCAGCATGGTTTGAGCTGAATCGGGTCGCTGATTTATCGGGCGGCGCCCGGCCTCAATATCTTGTGGTTGGCACCAGAGGCCCCGAAGGCCAGCCGTGCGACTTCACGCAGGCGCGCGTGTTTACATGGGGTAAGCAGAGCCAGCGATACGAGACGGCGTTTGTCGCGAGCGACCTATGCGGAAAACTGCCGGTGAAACTTACGCATACGCCAGGCGGCGACGCGTCGTTCGCGTTTGAGGATTGGAGTCCCGGAAGTTCACAGCAGCGTCTTTACCAAATGCACCAGACGAGCGTGCGGCGGGTCAGAGAGCCGGGCGATGCGCCTGGGAAGCGGAAGCGCACACATGGATAGGCAGGTTGCAGCGAAAATGGAAACTGGTGCTGCGGGTGTTCGCAGGCGCGGTGGCGTTTCATTTCTGATGGTGATACCGTTGCTGGCGTTTGCCGGAGCTTTGGGGGGGTGCTCGCAAACCGAGACACGTGCCCAGACGCAGGCGCCCCCGCGGTTTTCGATCACGTACATCGCGACGTGGGGTGTGAGAGGCTCCGACCCTGGTCAGTTGGAACAGCCGACGGATATTGCGACCGATTCGCTCGGGAATATTTACCTCGCCGATGCTGGGAGCCGCTACATTGACAAGTTCACATGGGAAGGCAGACCGCTGCTGTCTTTCGGCGAGCCCGGGTTGAAATATCCGCAAGCGATCACCGTTGACAGCGGTGGCGCAATCTACCTGACTGACGTCGGGCGAAGCAGCACTTTCGTTTTCTTTCCCAACGGCGATCGGTATCACGAAGTGCGGCTGAAAACCCGCCCGAACGACGAGAATCTTCTGGGTGTCGCTGTAGGCGAAGATGGGCTGATGCATGTGCTCGATGCGGATGCCGGACACGTGTTCACTTACACCTCGCGCTTTCGTCTGCTGCGAAACTGGCAGCCCGCCGCAAACATGCCGAATGGGAAAGGGAAACCGCGGGCCATTGCCGTGGGCCCGGACGGTTATCTATATTTCGTGGATCCCGTCGCGAACCAAATTCTTCGTTTCACAAACGAAGGGCAATTCACCTCGCTCGTGGATCCGAAGGCGGACGGTGTCGATCGCAGACTCAGCGATCAGTTTGCTGTGGGGCTCGGCTACATTTTCGCCATGGACGTCGATGGGCGGATGCTGCACGTATGGACGGTGGACGGCAGGCCGAAGCTTGATGTGGATCTCGCGCCCGAACTCGGGCAGGCAAATCGCGCCGCTCCTTCGCTGGCGGTCAGTCCGCGCAAGGAGCTGCTTGTCCTCGACAGGCCCGAGGCACGCGTGCTTCGTTATCGGCTCAACTTCTGATATTTTCCCTCTGCAGGACGCTCCCTCCACAATCGAGGTCAATCCGATGCCGTTGCTGCTGACAGAAGCAGATGTGAAAGCGATTCTGACCATGCCGCTGGCGATGGAACTTGTCGAGGAGTCATTTCGGCGGCTCGGAGATGGTACGGCGGTTTCTCATTCCCGCCAAAGGTTGCGGCTGGCCGAGAAGGGATTTATGCACTACATGGCGGCGTCGGATTCCGCAGGCGGATACCTCGGATTAAAGATTTACACTGTGTCGCCGAGCGGCGCGCGATTTCTGGTGCCGCTTTTCAGCGGACACTCGGGCGACCTCCTGGCACTGATTGAGGCGAACTTTCTCGGGCAGGCGCGGACGGGCGCGGCCACCGGCGTGGCGACTCGCGCATTGGCGCGTGCGGATGCGCGAACGGCTGGAATTGTCGGCACAGGTTTGCAGGCGCGCACGCAACTAGAAGCTATTGCGCTGGCGCGAAAGCTCGAACGCGTCCGTGCATTTGGCCGCGATCCCGAGCGGCGAGAAACGTTCGCCAAGGAGATGACCGCGCGAATTGGCGTGCCCGTGACGCCCGTGGCAACCGCCGAGGAAGCTGTGCGCGGCGCCGAAATCCTCGTCACGTCCACGACATCAGCGCACCCGGTGGTCGAGGGCCGCTGGCTCGAGCCCGGCGTGCACATGAATGCGATCGGCTCGAATTTTGCGAACAAGCGGGAAATGGATGGGGAAGCGGTCGGACGAGCGGACGTGATCGCCGCGGATTCCGTGGAGCAATCAAAGATGGAGGCCGGCGATTTGATTCTGGCTTTCGGCGAGGATTTCCAGCGATGGTCGGCGGTGCGCGAGCTTTCCGAGATCATTGCGGGGAAGGCGCCGGGACGCACGAACCGCGATCAAATCACTCTTTTCAAATCGAATGGAATTGCGATCGAAGACATCGTGGTTGCAGGCAGGATCTACGAACTGGCGCGCGAGCGACGCATGGGGCGGGATGTTCCAATGTTTCAGTAGAAGGACGATGCGGCCGGCGTGAGGGGTTCTTAGGCGCGGACGCGACGAAGACGCTTGGTAAGGGCCTCGTGCAAGCGCAGGCGGGTATTTTGAGGCAGCGGGGCAGGCTCGGAGTTGCAGAAGATTTCAATCGTCTGCTTGCAGGTATCCACGACAACGCGGCAATCCTTGCACTTGCCAAGATGCTCCTCGATCGAGGCGCGCAGGATAGGGTCGAGCGCTTCATCCAGATAGTCCGCAAGCTCGGTGATAATCGTTTTGCACTTCACTGATTTTCTCCCCGCCGAAAATATTGATTCAGCGTCTGCCGCAACTTCAATCGCGCCCGCAAAAGCCGCGATTTCACCGCAGGCACAGAAAGCTCAAGCGCTTCGGCCGTCTCCTCGGTCGATAACTCTTCGATGTCGCGCAACTGGAAAACGATTCGGAATGGCGGGTCAAGTTCCCCGATCGCTTTTGTGAGAATTTCGGAAAGCTCGGTTTGCGCGTAACGGTCGGCGGGAGACGGGCCCCAGTCCTCCACATCCCGCGGAACCATGTCCTCGCCGGTGTCCACATCCTCGTCGAGCGAAATGACATTGGGGCGGCGCTTGCGCAGCTTCATGAGCGCCTGATTTACGGCGATGCGCACGAGCCATGTATAAAAGCGGGAATTGCCTTCGAATGTCTGGAGGTGCTCATACGCCTTTAGGAACGCCTCCTGCATGGCGTCTTCGGCGTCCTCGCGATTCTGGGTGATGTTCTGGGTAAGGCGGAAAATCTTCCGCTCGTAGCGACCCACAAGTGTTTCAAACGCGGAAATGTCTCCGGCCTTGGCAGCTGCGACAAGAGCGGACTCGTCGTCCTTCACTACCTGCGAGGGTAGCGGGCGGCGCGCGATGGGATCGAGTTTGGAGGAGCTCATGGAGGATTCTTCCCCAGGAAAGGTTAGCACAGCTTTCAGAACCTTGCCGCCGGGAATGTATTATGATACCGAGCGAAGCGAAATCGCTTCAACTCAATCGCGACTGCGAGCTTTCGGTGCCGCTGGCCCATCCAGCAAGGCAAGGGGATCGGGAGCTGCACGCGAGCTGGGACCGGCTCGGGGAACCCAAGAAACTCGATGAAGACTCTACCCGATTATCTACGCAAAGGGATGAAGATGATTCTGGTGGGCGCCAATCCTGGCGACCGCTCAGCGCGCGTGGGGCACTACTACGCAGGGCGCAACAATCAGTTTTGGCCCATCCTGTACGAATCGGGCGTGATTCCGGAACCCATCGGATACGAAGACGACCGGCGGATGCTCGAATTCGGCATCGGCATGACCGACCTCTGTAAGCGCCCGACGCGGGGGATCGAGGAACTCGAGCGGCGAGAATTCGCCGAAGGCCGCGTGCTGCTGGCACAAAAACTGGAAGATCTGCGACCGCGCGTGATCGCGTTCAACGGGAAAATGGCCTATGAGAAATTCACCGGACGACCTTGCAAACTCGGCCTGCAGAAGGAGCCGCTTTACGGCGCGCGGGTGTTCGTGCTGCCGTCCACGAGCGGCCAAAATGCGGGAGCGGGGCTGGCGGTGAAGAAGAGGTACTTCAAGAAACTCGCCGTGCTCCTGAAGAGTCTAAAGGACTAGCCCACCTCGCGCAGGGCGCGCTGGAGATCGATCGCAATGAGCGTAACCCAACAAGCCACAACTCCGCTGGTGCTGGAAGAACGCTCGGGCGCTGTTTTGACCCTGCGCCTGAACCGCCCGGAGAAACTGAACGCGCTGAATCCGGAGATGTGCCGCTCGCTCGTGCACGGGCTGCTGAAAGCCAGCGAGGACAAAACCGTGCGGGCTGTGGTGCTCACCGGCGCGGGACGCGGATTCTGCTCGGGCGGCGACATCAATTTCATGCGCGATGCGCGGAACCGGCGCGCCGTTGATGAATTTGGGGTCATGCTGGAGACGGGCAAGGAAATCTGTCTGGCGATCGCCTCGATGCCGAAGGTGGTTATCGCGGCGGTCAACGGCCCCGCGGCGGGCGGGGGAATGAGCTTGGCGCTGGCGTGCGATCTTCGGATCGCGTCGGAGCCAGCAATTTTTACCCAGGCGTTTGGGCAACTGGGGCTCTATCCCGATTTCGGCGCCACGTTTTTTCTACCACGGCTGGTGGGCCTGTCACGCGCCTCGGAATTGTTCTACACGGCGGAGCGGCTTTCAGCGGAGGAAGCGCGACGGATTGGAATCGTGGCAAGCGTCTTTTCCAAGGAAACGTTCGAAGAGGCAACGCGACAGCTGGCGCAGCGTGTGGCGGCGGGACCGCCCCTGGCATTTCGCGACGTGAAGCGGACCATGATCGGTGAGGCGCATAAAGAACTCGAAGACGCAATTGATGAGGAAAACCGTCTGCAACTTCATTGTTTTCTTTCGGAGGATTGCGCTGAGGGGCTCACGGCATTCTTCGAGAAACGTGCCCCACACTTCCGCGGGCACTAAGACCCGGGTCACTCGCCTGCAAAAAGGGACAGGAAGCATCCATGACCGAGGATCTGCTCGCGAATATCGAAGTAACTCCAGGCGAGGTGAGCGCACGCCTCGAGCGCGGCGAGAGGTTCCTGTTTGTGGACGTGCGCGAGAAATGGGAACATGAGACCTCGCAGATACAAGGCGCAGTGCTAATCCCGCTGCGTGATATTCCCGAGAACCTGCAACGCCTGGCAGTGGCGCGTGAGATCGTTTTCTTCTGCCATCACGGAATGCGCAGCCTGGATGCGGCTGCGTGGGTGCGCTCGCAGGGAATCGAAGGCGCGCAATCCATGTCTGGCGGCATTGACCGCTGGACAACGGATGTCGATCCGCTCGTGCCGCGATATTGAGGAGGCGAGATGGCCAGTGCGAAGGGTAAAGCCGCGAAGAGGCCCGGAAAAGGCAGGAAGAGAGCCAGGTTTCTGCACAAGCCGAATTGCACGACGTGCCGCAAAGCGCGGAGCTTCATGGAGAAGCGGGGTTTTCAGCTCTATTTTCGCGATCTCGCGAAAGAACGATTGAGCTCAGCGGAACTCGAGGAGTTGATCGGCAACCGTGACTATAAGAAGTTTCTGAACAGCCGCAACGAGCTCTTCCGGCGAAAAGACATGGGAGAGAATCCCCCGTCGCGCAAAGAAGCCATTCGGATGATGAGCGAGGAACCGAACCTCATCCGCCGGCCCGTAGTCGTCGCCGGAGGGCGGGTTGTGGTCGGGTTCGACGAAGAGGGCATCGCCCGACTGTAGGCGCCGCCTAGGCATCGAACGCGCGACGCAATTTTGCTCGCTGTCAGGAGACTGCTTCTCGAATGAAATTTGGCGAGCGAATCGAAATCCGCCAGGGCGACATCACGGAAATGGAGATGGACGCCATCGTGAACGCCGCCAACAATGATCTGCAACTCGGAGGCGGCCTCGCCGGCGCCATCCGCCGCAAGGGGGGTCCCGGCATTCAAGCTGAGTGCGACGAAATCGGCACAATTCCCGTGGGCGGCGCGGCGATCACTTCGGGCGGAAATCTGAAGGCCCGGCACGTGATTCACGCGGCGAGCATGCAACTTGGCGGGAGAACGTCCGCGCAATCGCTTCGTAGCTCGATTGCGCATGCCCTTCGGATCGCCGCGCAGAACGGACTTAAGTCCATCGCGTTTCCAGCGGTTGGCGCAGGAATCGGCGGGTTTCCGATGCGCGAATGCGCCGAAATCATGTTGCGCGAGACGGCAAAGCATTTGGAGGGGCCGACTTCGATCGAGAGAGTCCGTTTCGTATTGTTCGATGCCGAAGCGCTCGGCGCTTTCGAAAAGGTGTTCGCCGAAATGGAACCCCACGATAAGGCCTAGCGTTCGCTGCAGTGACGGATCAGAGACGTCCTGCCTGCTCGTTCCCCTTCACGCGGAAACTCGCCGCAGTCATCTCTTCACAAACCCACTTTGGCCGCTGTCGAGGCTTATGATCGCGGCTCTTGTGCCAGGCCCATTCGATCCGTATCGCTGCGGACGGGGATGAAGCGCTCCGGCCCTCCAGCGGCGGGAGTGAGATCTCGAAAGGTGAGCACGATCCATCCGCCCGTACCGACAGCTCGGTAGGAATTCGCAAAAAGCTCGCTAACGACGGCCGTTCCGGGAACGTGCGTCGATGTGTCTCCTATCCGGGCAACAAGACTCGCGCTTTCCGGTGGGACAAGATGCAGATGGGCGCGAAGATCGGCGAGCGTTGTCTGCATGCCGCGGCCAGCGACGCGCACTTCGAGTGCGGTCAACATCTTCGCGCTTGGGTCAATCGCAAACGCGGGATGAAAACCGATATCCGCTCAAGCCAACGATCGGAAACCGGGGCCACGGCCAAGATCGATCGCAAGGTTGGCCGGTCCCGCGCTATGGCCGACGCACCGAGGATCTCAAGCCACGCTCGCTGCTCGGATTTTTTTGATCGAAGCTCGCGCCAAACATCCATGTGTAGTTCTCGGCGAGCAAAGTGTCGTAGTGATTTGCGACAAAATTCGGCGCCATTTGTCAGACTCCAACCGTGAAGTTGTATGGAAGAGAGGTGCTAGTTGCTATCGGTACGTTTCTTGAGTGTGGGCTGCTTATCCGACGCGGAGTCCGCTGCCGCCGCGGCAGGGACCTGCGCCGGGTTGCCGCTCGCCGTGACGGTGGCTGGAGGCGCGGTGCTGTCGGGATTGTAAGGGGTACGCATATATCGTGCGGCCTCGGACTGCGCGCCAGCAGTGTCGTCCTTGGAATGCTGTGCGAGATTGTATTCGTTGACCGCACGCTCGCGCTGTCCCAGCAGGTCGTAAATCTTGCCCATGTAGATGTGGCCCCACACTTCCGTCCACTTCGGGTCAAGATCGCCGCCTAGCGCCGCGCGGAACGCGTTGGCTGCCGCCTGATAATTCTTCTGATAGAACATCGCCTCGCCCATGCGGAAGTGCGCGAGAGAATTGGTTGGCTGGACGTCAAGCGCGCGCTGATATTCCTGAATCGCTTCGTAATACTTCCCGAGCGTTGCGAGGCCTTCGCCTCTCGCTATGGTCGCGTGAACGCGCAGGCGCGGGCTTGATTTCAGCAGGTTGTTATTCGGGTCAATGGAGATGCCGTTGGGCTTAGGCCGGCCAAATGTTTCCAACTTAAATTGCGATGTGGTGCCGGTAACCAGAATTTTCTTGAACTCCGGATTGCCCTCGGTATCAACCTTGACCTCCACAGGCATACGAAATGTGTCGAGATCCTGGTGGACGGTCCCGACCACCTGAAATCCCTTCGGCGTGCGATAGACGATGTATTGAAGCGTGAATTCCGGGACGCCCGTTGAATTCAGCCATTGCGAGAAGAAAGAAACCAGATTGAGAGGCGGTTCACCCGCCTTCGCGGGTGGCGCTTTGGTGGCCGTCATCCGCTCGAAGCTTTCAATCGTGGCGGTCTTGCCTACGTGCTGCTTGTAGAATTCACGCAGAAGAGCGGTGAAGCCATCGTCTCCCAATTGAGCGCGCAGCATGTGGAAAACCATCGCGCCTTTGTCGGCTACGATCGAAAGGTAAGGATCGGAGTACGCCCCGATGCGGTCGGCCTGGGAAATCGGAGTCGCGTCTTCGAACATCAGGGCGCCCACGGCAAAATCCTCGAGCGCCTTATTGAGCTGGGCGACGCCGCCCGATTGCTCCGCGTACATGGCCTCCGCGTAACGCGAGAGCCCGTCGGTAATCCAGGCGTCCGCGCCCGTGGCAGGCAAGACTCGGTCACCCCACCACTGGCCGGCTGCGAGCTGCGAAAGCAACCGGTCGTTGGCTTTGGATGTCCACTGGCGCGCGCTGATCAGCAGCAAACCCGGGGCAGAGTAGCCGGCAAGGGAACCGTCCGGTAATTGGGCGACGGTCAGGCTGGGAGCACCGGCTTGCTGCGCACTCAGCGGGCCAAACGTCTCAGAGAAATAGCTCATGATCTGCGCCAACGACCCTGCGTAGGACGCCACCGTGGAAGCTTGCGCGGGAGGTGTGTAAAACGAAAATTGATATCCTTCTGTCGGCGCCGGCGAAAGTTGCAGATTGCCAGCGACAAATGACCCGACAGGACCCGGCTGATCGCAGTGGAAAACATACGATGTCTGATTCGGCGCTCCACCAATTCCGGGTTGCGTGGTCGGCGGATCCGCCTTGCCGGTTCCAGTGACGGCGAACGAGCTCGGCACGATCAGATTGAATTTGCCGGTATACCGGTTCGATGGATAGTTGGTGAGCGGAAACCAGCGGGCAGGCAACAGCAGATACGCAGCGGTCTTTTCGACCGATGCGAAACGAATTCCTTTTGTGGGACTGTCTTCCTCACTCGAGACCGGCCCGGAATAGTCGAATGTCAGAGTGATCTGTTTCCCTGGCGTTGCGGTACTCGGAAGAGCCACCGTGAGCAGCAATGGGGCATTGTTGTCGCGGGCGAAGGTCACAGGCTGCCCGGCCATCTTGACGGAGGTTACGTGCAGATCGGGATGCAGCTCGACCAGAACCGTTTTCGCGACTTGTTCGGCGACAAAATCAACGTTGGCCTGTCCCTGGATGGTCTGATCCTCGGGGTGGAGAATCACTTCGACGTCATAATTTGTCGCGCGGAACGGGAAAGAATGCGGCGCCTGTGCCAATGCACATGTTGTGGCCAGAAGCGACAGTATCAGCAGGACAGCGGGCAACCGAAAGATTTTGAGCAAAACAGGAACCTCTCCTGAAAAGGACCATTACCTCTAGCTAAGATACCAGATATTCGCGCGCAGTTGCCCGCGACCCCGGGCCTAGAGCATGCGGGCAAAGACGTCGGCAGCCCGCTCGATCGCACCGCCGGATCCGAGGCTCGTTCGTACGCCAGCCAGTTCTTCCTTCATCTCCTCGCGAGCGGTGGGAGACTCCAGTAGCCGACGGACTTCATCTGCAACGGCGGCCGAGGTGAAGTCGTCCTGAATTAACTCCGGGACGATTCGACGCCCGGCAACCAGATTCACCATACTGAAAAAGGGCGTGTGCACCATGCGGCGGAGGATGAACGCCGTCAACGGGGCGACGCGGTAGACCACGACCATCGGGGTTCCGACGAGCGCTGCCTCGACTGTTGCGGTGCCGCTGGCGACGACAGCGCAGTCGGCCGCAGCGAGCGCGTTGTATGTCTCGCCTTCGATTCTCTTGATCGCTAAATTTGCAAGCACGCTTCCCACAGCGGAGGGAGAATCGACTAGCCCGGGGGCTGCCGCGTGTACGAATTGTGGAGCTGAGCCCTTGCTCATTGCGAGCGTCAGGCGCTCGCAGGCTTCGAGCATGGCCGGAAAATTTCGATCGATTTCGCTGCCTCGGCTACCGGGCAGTAGCGCCACGATGGGCCGGTCCGCGGAAAGGCCGTGGCGCGCCGTGAATTCCGCGCGAGTCATCGAGGCTTTTACGACGCCCGCCAGCGGATGGCCGACGAAATCCACGGGCACGCCCGCGTCACGGTAGATTTTTTCCTCGAACGGAAAAATGACGACGATGTGATTGACGCGCCGCTTCACGATTCGAACCCGGCGTGAGCGCCAGGCCCA